>Ga0098042_1000920_pt1 | contig 11302 bp, 15 predicted proteins | sample 9_EtaG_FD_75066 | JGI IMG/M metagenome (GOLD analysis project Ga0098042, IMG submission 75066) | Marine viral communities from the Subarctic Pacific Ocean - 9_ETSP_OMZ_AT15188 metaG | ecosystem: Environmental > Aquatic > Marine > Oceanic | place: Pacific Ocean | collected 2015-01-10
ACCCTTATTATAGAGATATTATTAAAGGTGCAGGTAGATTCACAAACTCTATAATCCTACAAACCTCTAGGGAGTTCGGCACAGTACCAACCTATATGACTAATCCTAAAGTTGATATCTTTACACAGTTTTTAAGATACCCTACAGTGTTTGGTAATACTGTTCTTAAAAACTTTGCTAGAGATGCTATAACAGACCCTACAGCAAATGCGCCTAAAATAGCTGCCTTCGCAGTAATGGCTACTAATGTAGCAAAAGCTACAAACTACTGGAGAACTTCAGAAGAAAATAGAGAAAGAATTACCCAAGACGGAGAAGACTGGAGAGACACGTTAAAAGCTTTTCAAAGAGTTGGATTGCTTGGCCCCTTAGAGTATGCGGTGAGAGTTACAGAAGGATTATCTTATGGACAGAATCCTCTATTAGCAACAGCCGGTGTTGGTGGTCCAGTAATAAATGACATCATAGGTCTTGCATTCTACAATAGAGGTTTGTTAGAAACAGCAGCTCGTAAAGCTCCACTAATAGGAACAAAAAACATTTTTGATAGGACTGTTGGGGATATCATGGAAGAATACACAGGCTTTAGAGACCCTTATACTCCTATGCAAAAAGCAGCTAAAGAAGCTACTAAAAGCATTAGAGGGACCATTAGAGCCGGTACAGATGTTTTTACTGGTAGAGAAACCGCAGACGATACCACACCTAGAATATTAAGAAACATGGGCGGGCCTATAAATGTTGACCCTTTTACTGGACAACCTTACGAAGAAAGACAAACATTTGTAACAGGCGGTTTAGTAGAAGGTGACGAAGAAGTTCCGTTTACAAAAGAAGACCCGGCAGACAGAATAAATAAATTTACTGGAGAGCCTTATCAAGAAGAAATGACTAGGCTTGGTTTTAGAGAAGGTGGTGTTTTAGATTTAATCAGACGAAACCGAGGTGATGACGTTGCTAATGCTTTAGTAAGTTATGGCGATAAAGTAGGCGAAATAGAGTCGAACAATATCCCAACTAGAGTACAGCTTATTAAGCGAGATGGACAGTTTGTTGAAGATGGTCCGGGAAGAGGAAAGTATCAGTTTGAAATGTTTTATGCCGGTGGGAGTGGTTCTGCTAAAAATGCTGTACAAAGAGTTGTAAATTTGTATGAACGATATGGTCAAAAAGCCCCTGAAAAATTAGTAGAGTTATCTTTAGAAGGAGATATAGATTTGTCAACTTTACCAGAATCTTTACAAGACGATATATTTTATGCTAATGCTGCAGAGAAAAAAGGATTTAAGTTAGATGATTTAGCTAGTGGTAAACTTACAGAAAAAGAAGCATGGCTAACTCATCATTGGGCAGGTAAAAAAGAAGACAGAAAATCTAAATCTGACTTATGGGATGAAAGATTTGTAAAGGAAGTCGTTGACAACTTACAAAACTAAGTGTATAATGTAGTATGATTCTATATCTAGAAACCCAACTCGAAGCATGCTATAGACAGTATTGCATCCATCAAGTAAAACAAGACATGCCCTTTATGTCTTTAGACGATTTCAGAAATATGTTTGAAGACCTCATGGCAGAAATATACAAGGACGAAGAATGAAAGGACTATTAAAAAATATAGTGGGTGCGGTTGCTCCTACATTGGGTACTGCTTTAGGCGGTCCAATGGGAGGGATGGCAGCTAATATGATAGCCGATGTTTTAGGTGTACCTAACAATCCTAAAGCTATAGAAAAAGCTATACAAGAAGCAACGCCTGAACAAATGCTTGAGCTTAAAAAGGTTGAGCAAGACTTCGAACTCAAAATGAAAGAGCTTGAAGTAGATGTGTTTAAGATGGAAGTTGAAGATACACAAGATGCTAGAAAGAACTTTAGTAAAGACTGGACAGCACGTATCATGGGTATAGCGACAGTTGGTGGTTTCTTAGGCTACATATTTTTAGTAACTCTTCAACCACCAGAACAGAATTCAGAAGCCTTGATAAACCTAGTACTAGGATATCTAGGTGGACTAGCCTCCGCAGTAATTAGCTTTTACTTTGGAGCATCAAATAAACAGGATTAATGAAAGAGAAATTAAAAGACGTTATCGAGGACGGACGTTGGAATTGGTACGGACTCGCAGACGAAGAAGAAGACTCTCAAGATAATTGTTATAAAGGATTATTTTGGGATTTAGAAACCAAAAAATTCCTAAGATGGAATGAACTTAATAAAAAGGAGTGTAAATCAACTGAAAGCAGTGACCGATAGTGTCTGCGTTGTATGTATTGTTGGTTGGATATATCTAGTAGTCTCGGGATACTACTATTTCTTCTAGCCTCTACTAAAACTTAAGAAGGATTTTAAAGAACGCTATTGTTAGCTTCACAGGGAAATTGCACCTTAAAAATGGAACAGGCTATTCAATTTATAAACGAAGTAGGTTTTCCTATAGCTGCGGCATTAGGTCTTGGCTTTTTTATATGGAAACTTATTAATAGAATTATTGATGGTATGGAGACTAAACTCGATGTCTTAGATGATAAAGTAGCAGACCAGATAGCACAAATGGAAGACCGACTTGGGACGAAATTAGATTCACAACATGGTATTTTGGTAGCTCTTATAGATAGAGTACGTAGTTTAGATAATGAGATTATCAGACAAGATACACTTATCAAAACTATTCTAGGAGTTCCACAACTTATAGATAGTAATAAGATTGCCAAAGCTGATAGAGATGACCAAAGAAAAGATTAAGATTGAAGATATACATCCGATGAAACAGGTAGCTATTATGTCGGTGTTACAAGTCTTAGCACTTAGTTTAATGATTGTTTCAATGTTTTTTATAAGTGTTTTAGCAGCGGACCAGATGGTTCATAAATTTAAGAATCCTAGCTTTTCAGGAACAAACACAAGCTCTCATTATCTGACAATAGAAAATCAAGAGTTTAATAGAAAAGAAGCTATCAAAGCAGAAATAGAGGCCTATCAAGATGAGCTCGCAAGAGAGGCAAAAAACACTACGCTTGCAAGGTTTATTAGAAACTTAGAGTCACGTATCTATGCACAGTTATCTAGACAGTTAGTAGAAAATTTATTTGGAGAAAATTCATCAGAGTCTGGTCAAGTAGAATTAGAAGGAAACACTATAGAATACGAATCAGATGGCGAATATATCACACTAAAAATAACAGATGCAGATGGGAATGAAACACTTATTACCTTGCCTATTGGGTCTTTTACTTTCTAGTTGTGCTTTAAAGTATGATTCATTATTAACTACAGGCGGTATACCAAACATAGTTATACAAGAATCATCTGTATTAGATTTACAATCAAAAGAATTAAAAGAGTTACCGGCAGCCTTAAATAAACCTACAATTGCTGTATACCCTAATAGCTTCAAAGACTTAACAGGGCAACGTAAGAGCAACAGTGAGTTTGCTTTGTTTAGTACAGCGATTACACAGGCCCCTGAAGCCTTTCTTATTAGGGCTTTTAAACATGCTGCAGATGGAAAGTTTTTTAAAGTTGTTGAAAGAGTAGGTTTAGATGACCTGACAAAAGAAAGGCAACTTATAAGAACAACCAGAAAAGAATTTGAAGAGGACAATAAATTAAAACCTTTGCTTTTTGCAGGGTTGTTAGTTCAAGGCGGTGTTATTAGTTATGATACTAATACAACAAGTGGAGGATTGGGAGCTCGTTATCTAGGAATAGGAACAAGCAAACAATACCGGGAAGATACAGTAAGTGTCTCCTTACGATTGGTTTCTGTAAGCACAGGTGAAGTATTAATAGAAGTGTTAGTCTCTAAAAGTATTTTATCTGTAGGTTTATCACAAGATGTATTTAGGTTTATAGAACTAGGTACAGAATTAGTTGAGGTAGAAGGAGGCTTTACAGAAAACGAATCTGTCTCCATAGCTTTACAACGAGCTGTAGAAACAGGTGTTTTAAATATAATAGAGACAGGAATAGAGAGAGGATACTGGGAATATGAAAAAACTATTATTAAGCCTATTGATTGTGGCGAGTGCATTGGCATCCGGGGCTGACAACGAGATATTTGTTGAACAGGCCGGAGCGACAGCCAATATAGATTTAGAGCAGTTAGGTTCAGGAAACCTGATTGGTGGTGCGACTGCATCAGCAGGAAGCATGACAGCTTTAGATTTAGATGGTACTAGTATGACACTAGACATAAATCAAATAGGTGACTCAAATAAATTTCTTGGAGATATTCTGGCTGATAGTTTGATAGGCTTCTTTGAGTTTGATGGAGATAGCAACACGTTTAATATACAAGTTGACCCAACAAATACTCATGGAGCAGATAGTTCAAACTTAAATGTAGATGTAACAGGTACAAGTAATACTTTTACTTTGGACCTAGCCACAGCAGACATGGCAAGTAGTACTGACTTAGATTGGATTATACAAGGTGATAGTAACACACTAAACTTTGATATTGATTACGATTCAGGTACAAGCTTTGTTGATATTGATGGTGACTCTAACAATGTAACTTTCGATGGTGATGGTTATGCCGGAGGTTACTTCTACTTAGACCAAACAGGTAGTTCAAGAACATTTAACATAGACCAACAGAGTACATTAGATAATGATTGGCTTAAAATACTTTCTACAGGCAGCAATGGTACTGTCTGTGTTGTTCAGTCTGATGGTGGTACGTCCACTTCATGCTGATATAGGAAGTATCACAGAATTAGAAGGGTCGGGTAGAGTTGTACGCGATGACACATATAAAGCTGCTTTATCATTTAATATAAATAGCTTTGATAATGTTCAGACTTCTAACGGAAGAATGGGCATTACATTTTTAGATGATAGTCAAATACGACTTACTGAACATTCAGAACTGGTTATAGATGAGTTTGTCTATGACCCAGACCCGGCTAAATCAAAAATGGCACTAGAGTTTGCTCGTGGAACCGGAAGGTTTATAACGGGTAAGCTGTCGACCATCAAAAAGAAAAACATTAGGATTAATACACCTTCTGCAACTATAGGAATTAGAGGCACTGACTTCACAGTTACTGTAGATGAATTAGGAAGGTCTTTAATTATCTTACTACCCAAAGAAGATGGATTACCCTCCGGAGAGATAGTCGTCAGTACTGCTATGGGTCAAGTAGTTTTAAACAAGCCCTATCAAGCTACTACAGCTTCGATGTTTGAGACTGCTCCTAGTACCCCGGTTATTTTAGACTTAACCTTAGAACTCATAGACAACATGCTTATTGTTTCTGCTCCAAAAGAAGTAGAGACATTAGAATCCAGTTCGTCTGAAACAAAGACAGGTAATTTATTAGACATAGACTATCTAGAGTTTGAGGAGTTAGAAAAAGATTACTTAGAAGAGGATGAACTAGAGTTTACAGAGTTAGACATAAACTATTTAGATGTAAACTTTTTAGAAGACTTACTGAACGTAATTGAAGAGGTTAATGAACTAGACACAACCAAAACCATCTTAAAGGCTGACTTAGACCTACAAGGCACGACCCTTGGTTTTGATGCAGAGACACAGATAAACACGTTTATGACTGACACAGTTATAACCTTCTATAAATCCTTAGAAGATACTGTAAGACTAGATTTAGATAAGAGCAGCTCCTATACCTTTATCTTAGTTCAGAATGGAAAGAGCACACAGATAGTAGTGAACGGAGGAGCTTCATCAAGAATAACCATAACTCAAGGAAATTAAACTTTTGTTTTTAATTTAAAAGGTGGCATCAAGTTGTATTTCTATACTTTTATGTAGTGGTTCAAGAGCAATCCTTGCTTCTTCTAAGGCTTTAAGAATAACTAGTCTATCTTCTTGGTGGACGACGTGACTGTACTCAATAGGAAAAGCACTTAATTCGGTGACTAATTTATTTTCAGAGTCTATGCAAAGCTTCCAACTAATCAGATTAGCTTCCTTCGACCTTTTGTTCTTCTTCATTTTTTATTTCATTAAATGTTACGAGATTTTGTTTTCCTCTCAGGCCGGCTTTCATATAAGACGTAGCTCTACCTTCAAAGAAGTTTTGATGTTCAACTCCCATTACTTCATCTATCCATCCAAGAGGATTATCCTTTTGTCCAAAGTTTGTTTTTAACCCTAGCTGTAGTAGCCTTCTATCTGCAATGTAACGATTGTAAGCATACATATCCTTCTTTGTAAGACCTTCAATGTTACCCATATCAAACACCAAGTCTAAAAACTTATCTTCTAAAGCTACCATCTTTCTACAGATTTCGTAGATTTCTTTTTTAAAGTCATCGGTCCAGATGTCTAGATGTTCTTGAATAAATTCTCTAAAGAGTTTTGTCATAGCTTCTACGTGCATAGATTCATCCCGGATGCTATAAGTAACTATTTGACCCATGCCTTTCATGCGACCAAAACGAGGGAAGTTTAAAAGAATAGCAAAGCTACTAAAGAGCTGTAAGCCTTCCGTAAACGCTGAATAGACTGCAAGCGTCTTAGCGATACTTTGTTTATCTTTTAGTGTAGGTTTAAACTCTCCAACGTAATCATGCTTATCAGCCATTTCTTCATACTCTGCAAACGCTTTGTATTCTATTTCAGGCATGCCAACCGTATCTAATAAAAGACTGTAAGCATGTTGATGTATAGACTCCATGTTAGCAAAGGAAGTCATCATCATCCGCGCTTCTGGCTTCCTAAAGATACGCATATATTTATCTACATACCCGGACCCAACATCTACATCTGACTGTGTAAACAATCTAAATATTTGCGTTAAAAGATTCTTCTCTTCTTTACTAAGTTCTTGCCAATCTTTAACATCATTATGCAAAGGAACTGATTCAGGCATCCAATGCATTTGATTTTGAAGAACATAATAATCAAACATCCAAGGATATTCAAAAGGTTTATAATGTTCTCGTGTTCCTAATATACTCATTTATTCTCCATTTCTTTGGCATACTTTTTCAGTAGCCATTTGTTAAATTCTTTTTTATATTCTTGTTCTGTGTAGGTGATAGAGAAGGGTGTTTTATGTTCATCGCAATGGTCTAACCACATGCGTCTACAAAACTCACTAAACTTTTTATCCTTCACAAGCAATACAATCCACTTCTTCTAACCTGATACGAGGTATTTTAATATTAACATTCTCTGCAGTTCTAGCAGCATCTGACCTAAAGTAATACAAAGACTTTAACGTATGCATAGCGTACCAATGAACATCGTTTACATACTGTAAGTATTCGTCATGTATATCTTGAGGCTCAGTAGCCTTCGGGAAAACAAAAAACAAATTTACACTTTGACTTTGGCAAACGAACTCTTGTCTTTTGTACGCATGTTCAACTATCCAGATTTGGTTAATCTCATTTGCGGTTTTAAACAATTCCTTTTCTTTATCATCAAGGATATCTAGATGCTGTACGGACCCTTCATTAGCAGCAATGTCTTTCCAGACCTGCTCAAGTTCTTTAGCTTTGAGGCCTTTCTTTTTGAAAAGACTTTCTAGATTTCTATTCTTAACTTGGTAAGAACCGGATAAAGTTTTGTGCGTATATACGTTAGCACGATATGGTTCAATACTAGGGGAAGTACCACCACATATAATACTACTACTGGCGTTAGGAGCAATAGCCAAAAGATGAGCGTTACGATGGCCGCTACCATGTATATCAGGAGCTTCACCACGTTCTTCGGCAAGTCTTTGAGTAGCCTCAGTAGCTTTTCCTTTGATGTGTTGGAAAGCTCTGTAGTTAAAGCCAGTTGCGAATATCCCCTCGAAAGGAATCCCTTTACGTTGTAGATAAGCGTGGAACCCCATTGCTCCCAATCCAATGGACCTTTCTCTGTAAGCTGAATACGCAGCTTTTGTAAATGATTTTTTATCCGGCTTGACATGATTAGAAAAACGCTTGTAATTAGCATTATACTCCCCAATTTCAGATGTGTCAATAGCATTATCAATAAAATGCTGTAAAACATTATCAAGCATAGTTACTAAGTCATCAATAAAATGTTCATCTTGGGACCATTCATCAAAGTGTTCTAGATTTACAGAAGAAAGACAACAAACTGCGGTCCTTTCTTCGTTAGTAGGAAGAGTTATTTCAGAACAAAGATTACTTTGTTTTATCTCTAGTCCTAAATCTTTTTGTGATTTTGGTAGAGCATCATTACAGTTATCTATATTAACCATGTAAGGCTCACCAGTCTCTGCTCTAGCGTTAAGTATTTGCCACCATAGTTCTCTAGCACTTACTATCTTGACAGCTTCTTTAGTCTTGGGGTCAATCAATCTCCAGTCATCATCATTCTTTATTGCTTGTAAGAACTCATTAGTTAAATTGATTCCGTTGTGTAGATTAAGACACTTACGATTAATATCGCCCCCGGATTCTTTACGAATATTTATAAACTCTTCTATCTCTGGATGGTCAATATCCATGTACGCTGCGTATGACCCTCTACGTGTTATGCCTTGATTGAAGGCCAACATCTGAGAGTCAACAACTTTCATGAATGGTATTGAACCAGTAGAACGACTATTGTTAGCAGTAGCGATGCCATTACTTCTAATATCTCCCCAATATCCACCAATGCCTCCACCTGTACTTGCGAGCCATATGTTCTCATCATAATGAGCAGATAAACCATCACGACTGTCAGGTACGTAATTGAGGAAGCAGCTAATAGGTAAACCCCTATTGGTTCCCCCATTACTAAGAATAGGAGTGCTAAACATGAACCATAAATCGGAAGAGTAATTATAAATTCTTTGAGCCAATTCGAAATCAGTCTGTCCTTTAAATGTTGAAGCAAAGACTGCAGCTCTTGCAAACGCTTCTTGTGCATGTGTTTCTCCTTCCTCGTGGTAGAGGTATCTATCTTTAAGTGTATCTAGACTAAATCGGTCTAGCTTCTTTTCTTTGTTATAATTAATGTTAATACCTAAATAAGGCTTAACTCCTACTTTGTCATCAATCATCTGTGTCTCCTAAATGAATTGCTATAATAGCATAATGAATAATTTTTAATAAATCTGATTCAGGGTTTTCGCCTTCTTTCTTACCACACCTCATAGCATACTTCATAATATTACCCATACAGAAACCTTTCCCATGACCTGCATCAAGAATCATATCAGTGGCTTGATACTTTCCTTGTGCATAGTGTCGGTCATACGTACCGTCTACGTATCTATGTATTTGTTTTATAATCTTATCTTCGTTAAACTTATATTCCATATCATGTTATCCATTCTTTCGGTAGTGTGTGCTCACTATACCATTTAAAATTATTTTTCTCTGCCCATTCGGCATGACTTCTTTTGGTCCCGTCTTTTCTTCTTTTAGCTTGTGGCATAGGAGAACTAGGGCTAGAAAACAAAAAGACTAACTCTTGATTAGGCTTTAAAGACTTACGTATCCAAACGTATTTATTATACTCTTGGTAATCCCAGAATCTACCTTTTGCTTCCAGTAAGTATTCTACACCATCAATAGTCTGTGTAAAGTCTGGTTCATATTTATGTTCTACAATGTAGTTAATATTTTCGGAGTGGTGATTCCAAGACTTTAAAACTGAGTTGTGTAACTGATATTCCCATCCGGAGTCGTACCCTTTCGGAATATTTTTTTCTACAGGCCTTACCTTACGTGGCTTTCTATAACCCCTCTTCACTTTGAAAATCCTTTAGAGTTACAGAATCTAAATCCTTGTTTAGTTTTTTTAAATTTTGATAGAACCATCTTTCTGAGAAAGCTGAAAGCATAAACTTTTTGTTTGCATATACATACTTTTGGTCAGGGATATAATCTTGGAAGTTATCTATGTTGACTTTCTTCCCTTCTTCATCCGGGATAAGAGACTTAATCCAATCTACTGTTAAAGCTTTTGCTTTCTTTCTACATCTTTTTGCTTCTTTGCTGTTCATATTATTTCTTGTACGTTAGGTAACTTTTCTACGTGAGTCAAATAAACTAAACCTTTCGCATACTGAAAGGTCCTTAAACCCTGTCCATCATTAGAGTCCTTGTGACATTCAAACTTGTGAGGACACCAGTTACAGTCTCTAGGAAGTTTCATATTGCCTGAAGCTCCTTCAGCAACAGGAGAATAACAATAGTCCGGAGGAGTTTTCTTTTTCATTGCGGCCTTAACTTCCTTTATCCTATGAACTATATTTGGCTTTTCTAAATCATCCGGGATAAAAACAGTTAGTTCACCAGTCTCTTTATTCATGACTAGAAAGCCGCCCTTGTTTGTTTGTTCCGCTTCTTCATAGCCTGCTAGTTGAGATAAGTATCCGAAGGAATCGTTTTGAGCTAGTGTTCCATCTTTAAACTTTTTAAATGCATAGCCTGAAGCGGTTTTAACATCCACGACTTGACCATCAATCACACTATCCATATGTCCCTTAATACCTTCTACCGTTACTTCTTTTTGCTCTGATTCAACAACGTGCCCAGAGAGTCTAACAAAAAACAAAAGTAAAACCTCAAGTAAATGTCCATACAAAAACTTAATAAACGTAGGACCGTTTATTCTTTCTTTCTCTGCATCCTCTAAGTTTAAATCATACCAGAGTCTTCGAATAGGCCGACCAATGTTAGACATTCTTAAGCCATTCTTAGGTCGCTCAACGGGAGTAGCCCAATGTCGTAAAGCATCCTCCATATCTCTACCAAACTCTTCATACATTTCTTCCGGGATGTCTATAGTTTCATCATCAGCTAACACTTCAATAGTGCTATAGATATCTTGTACGAGCGTATCTAAACTTTTAGTTTTCTTCTTCGTCATCCTTAATATCCTTGAAAGCTTTGATAACATCTGTAGAAAAAAGCTTTTGTAAATTTACTAAGTACATGCGACTAGCATTACCATCGCCACCTGATACAGTTTTAAACGTATCTAGTTTGTCTACTATCTTTTTTAATGTATCTGTTTTAAATACTAAGGTACAGTACTCATCATCACCTATGCAAAGATTATGAAACCAATAGTCTGATTCTGTTGCTCTAATACCAGAAGGCTTCCCCCAACATTCATATTCAATGCAGATGTTACCTGTGTTCTGCCATATGTCTCGTTCGGATTTAACTTCTACCTTTTTGTCCGTTAGCATTGCTGCTATCTTTTCTTCCCGGATTTCACCGTACATTAAATCAAGGTCAAACTTCTTTCTGTTTTCTTTAGTGGGTTTCATTCCAACTGTCTCCTATCTTGTACTCACCGGTAAGTGGGCATCTTAGGTTGTACTCTGTAGATGCTTGTTCTATACATCTAACTGCTAGGGCTCCTA
>Ga0098042_1000922_pt1 | contig 11300 bp, 14 predicted proteins | sample 9_EtaG_FD_75066 | JGI IMG/M metagenome (GOLD analysis project Ga0098042, IMG submission 75066) | Marine viral communities from the Subarctic Pacific Ocean - 9_ETSP_OMZ_AT15188 metaG | ecosystem: Environmental > Aquatic > Marine > Oceanic | place: Pacific Ocean | collected 2015-01-10
ATTTTTCTAAATCTTGATTCTCAACTACACAAAAATCAACTATCACTTCTCCATCATATTGTGATATTGCTTCCTTTAGTGTTTCCAAGTATTCTTCAATGATATCCACTTCATACCATTGTATTAAACAACCTATTGCAAATTTAGTTTTCATTTAAATTAAATCTTTGTTTTAAAATATCCCAAGTCTGTTTCATTAGATTATTTCTCAAAGTTTTATCAAACCCATTAAAATGCCACATCCAAGCACAATCTATAAATAATCCATTATGTAACACACCACGTTGGTGTAGTTGAGTAAAATTCCACTTTTTGCTAAGATGGTTGATTGGATACCCCTCTCGTCTAACTAAATAATTTACAGGTGTTTGGTCTGACCCTTTTTTTAGAGTTATGTGTTGTCTGTTCCTAAGCTCACTTTCATTATCATAATAAAAATCTGTGATTATTTTACATAATTTTTTATGTTTTGGAGATAGTACAATAAATCCATTATTAATGTAAGTTGTCCAATCAAACTTTGTATTTGGAAACATATCCTGATAACCAACAATACTATTATGTACCCATTCTACCATCAAGTCATCATTAACACCAGAATACTCACCATCAGTTTCATCAAAGAAATTCGGTGCGTGTGGATGTATCATCGTATCAACATCAACTAAAGCCACTTGATTGTATTCTACACCATTAGCGTCCAATATTTCAAAAACATGCCATCGTTGCCATGTTGGTTTCATAATAGTTTTATCTCTTAATTCATCTGATAGAATGAATAATTCAACATCATGCGTTTTACACCAAATCTTCCAAGATTTTATACACCATTCCTTATAATCTAATATATCAGGTGCTTTGTCCATACAAGTAAAAAATACTATATTCTTTTTCATATTATAATATACAAATTATTTTACATATTTACAAATAATACCTTCCCAATCTTTTAATAAAAGACCACGTCTACAGTCACTACCCTTTCCTTCACCGACATACCTTATTACTTTAAAATCATCATTATTATTACAGATATCAATAATTGCTTTTTTAACTTCAGTAGTTGGATGGCCATAATCATCAAATATTAAATATTGCTCATCAGCGCCATATGTAATGCAATTATGTATATCTGATATTACTTCATTATAACGATGTCCACAATCAATAAAACTTACGTTATATTTTGGTAGATTCAAATCACTCCAACTACCACCATACACATCCTTCTGAATATAAGTAATATTATCTCTATCATTGCATAGCTCTCGTGCTAATCGTAAATTGGGTTCTTCAAGCCAGTCTAATGTTATCACATTTTTAAATAAAAAACTTAAAATACGTGTTGTATGACCACGATTAGTCCCAACCTCTAAAATTGTATTGTCAGACCCAATGTCACTAAAAAAGTCAATTAAATCTTCTTTAAATTTTAAAGAGGTTGTGTTCTTATATTGACGTTTGTCTGGTATATTCTTAAAAATTAGTTCTTTGTTCATAATTAAAAGTAAAAAGTTCGTTTTCCATTAATATTGTTAGCTGCCCATTGTCGACCGACATCAAAAAATAAATTATGTTTAATAAAATTAATACCAACTCTACTAATAACTGAGCCGTTATCATAGACACATGCACGTTCGGCATTACCACCATTATCAGGCATAACTGCGTTATTTATTTTATCGTACATATACTTTTCATATAAATCAGGTGACCAAATACAAGGATTGAAACTTAATTCAACTCTTTTAGCTAAACTAATATAGAAATTTTCAGATGGAATAGTATTGTTTGAATTTTCAAGTACACTCTTTAATGTTTTATCTGTATTAAATCCCCAATCATCCTCTAACCAAAAATATCCAAATTTTGGTTTATATTTAAATCCTTCATTTATAATCCATTTTACAGATTTAAACCAAGATATTCTACCCGCGTCTCTATTCGATGATACTACTTGCAAGTCTATGTGTTCACTATCTAATATACAATTGAGATTTTTAATAGTATTATCTACAGCTTCATCTTTGAGATGGTCTACTCGTATTATCCATTTACAGTTATAACCATCCAATAATTTTGGTACGTTGGATAATGATTGTGTATGTAGTTTTGACCTACTACACGCCGTGGTCAATATAACTAAATCATAATTCATACTATCTACCAATTCGTATTACAGTTACACCATCTTGGTCTTGAATTATCCCCCAAGGGTCTAATACTATTGAATCTTTTGGAAATTCATAATCTAAAAATACATCGTGGTTTGTACCAATAAAATAACAAGATGTTTTCATATCAAGTTCGTGTTTATCAATAAATGGGTCATACATATCTACTTCGATTCCCATCTCAGTTAGTATATTTTTTAATAATATTGATGGACTTCCAACTGTCAAGTTAGTTTCTTTCTTAAAGCACTTACCTAATATTGTGACTGGTAAAACACCTTTATGTTCGACTATTAAATCAGCTAACCATTCAGTTTGTTTTTCTCTACAAATCATCAAATTTTCATACCAATCATAACTCATATCTATTTTTTTAGCCAACCATGATAACGCGATATTATCTCTTGGATGACATCCACCACCATCACCCATACCACCTAACAGATATTTTGGACTCATTAAACGTTCACTTCCTAAGAATAGTCCTTTCATTACATTATCACAATTAACATTATCAAGTTTATGAGAAGCTTCCATCACTACGTTTGCCAAACATATCTTCATAGTAATATATGTATTATAAGTTACCTTAATCATCTCAGCCTCTTCTATGGTACATTGATATATAGGTTTATCATGTATTGTTGAGTATAATTGTTTAGCCTTTTGATACGCAACTTCGTCATCCATACCAAATAACACAAATTCTGGATTTTCAAAATCATTTCGTGTAGTTCCCATTGCTATAAAGAATGGATTATAACATAATTTTACGTGACTATTTAATAATGGTTTGATTTCTCGTGTAACAGTTCCTGGTAAAACAGTTGATATTATTACAACAATTTTATCTTCACCTTGTCGTTCTATTTCATCACTCAATGTTTTAATACCACTTTTTAGATAGCTGTAGTCAAAATCAACTCTCTCATCTGGTAATCGTGTAGTACCTTCATATCTCTCATCATGTGGAGTTTGAATTGGCACAAAAATAATCTCTGAGTTTTTAACAACATCCTCTACACTTGACCACTTAATATTATGATTTTTCAAAAGTTCAGGTGTTCCTGCCTCTCTGTATGGAATTTCACCTGTATCTAAAATATCCTTTACTTGTGGGTTGATATCATACCCAAAAACATTATGCCCATTACTATCAATAACTAAAGCACATGGTAATCCTAATTTACCTAAACCTAAAAATCCTATGTCCATTTTTATACCATTTTATTTATAAAATTAATTAAATATACAAATTATTTTTAAAAAAACCTAATTATTTTTAAAAAAATCTAACCAATAATCTACCATTTCTTCCATTAACATACGGAATGTGTATGTAGGTTTCCAACCTAATTCTGTTCTTATTTTAGTAGAGTCACCTTTTAAATATGGTAACTCTTCAGGTCTTAAATATTTAGGATTCTGAACCACGTACTCTTTATAATTTAAACCTAAATAACTAAACACTAAATCACACATTTCTCTTACTGAATGTGTTTCACCAGTTGCAACAACCCAATCATCTGGTCTATCTTGTTGTAACATTAAGTGCATTGCCCTAACATAATCATATGAATGGCCCCAATCTCTATAAGAATCCATATTACCTAACTCTAACTTATCTTGTAATCCTAACTTAATCCGAACTGCCGCTTTTACAACTTTATTGGTTACAAAATTAGAACCTCGTCTTGGTGATTCGTGATTGAATAAAATACCGTTAGTAGCATGAAGACCATATGCTCTTCTATAATTTCTAACTATATTGTATCCAAATACTTTCGAACACCCATATGGTGATACCGGATTCATAGGTGTTGTCTCTCTCTGTGAATTATCCTCATCGACAGATAACCCAAACATTTCAGATGAACTGGCTTGGTAGAACTTAGCGTTAGGACAACTTCTTCTATATGCCTCTAACACATTAAGAACACCAACTGCGTTTGTTTGTACGGTAAACTGTGGGATATCAAAACTTATTCTTACGTGAGATTGTGCCGCTATATTATATATCTCATCAGGTTGAATATCATCTAATAATCGTTGTAAACCACCCTGGTCTAATAAATCACCATAATAAGTATGTATTTTGTTTAAAATACCATCTAACCTCGTACTCTGATTTTCAGGTGTAGAATTTCTTCGTGTTATACCATGAACCTCATAACCAAGCTCTAACAAGTATTCTGCTAAATAACTACCATCTTGACCACCTATTCCAGTAATAAATGCTTTTTTCATTTTTTGTATATATTTTATTTATTAAATACTTTCATTTTTGAAATATCAGGCCAGTCTGTCGTAACCCATTGACGTGGTTTAGTATTAATAGCTTCATCCAATTTATCCAAACCTCTTTGGGCTGTTTCAGGTGTCATATAATAGTGATATCCAAACATCTCTATATTCTGCTCTCTCCATTGTATATCAGGATGTCTACCATCATATACCATTTTTTTAAGATTCCAATAATCAACTTCACTATCACATAATATCACACCACCACGACCCAATGAAAGGTGTTTTTGAAACTGAAAACTTATACACATAAATGAATCTGTAATGTAACTATCACGTTTCCACAAAACCGCAGCATCATAAATCGGTTTAAAATCATCGTTGACCACATAGTAATCTTGCCAATCTTCGTCTTTCCACTCTAATGATATTCCTAATTTTTTTGACAAAAAGGGAACTGAAATATAAGTTCTTCTTGGAATAGTTATATGTGATATGTTTTGATATCTTAGACATAGTTCAATACCATGTGTACAACAATCAACGGCAACTGCGTATGGTGACCCAAAAAATTCTGCTATTTTATTTTCAAATATTTTTACTGTTTCGAAACTCATTTTATAAATGTTTTGTCTAATTTCTGACCCTCGTATGGGCCTGTTTTATATTCGTACACTATTGTATCATTTTCTAATATTTCATATGTATGTCCACCATAAAGTGTAAAACTAGCATCACCTTGTCTTAATATAGGTGTGGTTAATATAGTATCATCTATATCATATAGAATACACTTAACACTTCCTTTAATAACAACCCACGACTCTTGTGCTATTTGCTCCTTATAGACCCTCTCTTTTGTTATATGTTTATGTGGTGGAAATGTTTTTCCATTTTCCATTCTTAAACTTGCACATTGTAAAAAATTATTGGCAGGAACTATCTCTTGTCTACCATTAAACTCACTAAGTCTGTGTATAATGTGAAGTAATTTATCTGGTTGTACTTTTGAATATATTTTTTCCATTATCTACTCATTTTTTCGTAATATTCACCTATTATAAATTTTTTATTTGAAAGTTTTGAATTTTTTGAGTAACTGATATTATAATCCTCTTTTAACATAACCCTAAAATCAAAACTAACTCTACTTTTACCCGTTACATTTGGTTTATTACCATGTACACACTCCGCACCACAAAAACCAATGACTTCACCAATATTCATAACCGCCGGTTTAAATACATCACTATTTGGAAATGTTTCTATATAAACTGATGCAGTATCAGTTGAATTAGTTAATGGTAATATAAAATTCTTTTCAGTTATTGGATGATTGTACTCAGAATCAGAATCCTTGTGCCACCCATATCTTTCAGGTAAATCGTCAACGTTACCACCTACTGCTATATTATTTGGTAATTGAATTCTAAACGTTGGTTTAGCTTGATATATTATCTCATCAACTGAGTATACATCCATTATAACATCTTTAATAAATTGTCTATACATATCCATAAATTCTGGCCAATTTGTATTCAATTTATTATAAAAAATTGAGTGTAATTTAGTACGGTCATCATCTTCATTTGTAAATAACTTATTATCATTATTACCATCTAATAACGTATGTATATTACTTAGATTACTTACATTAAAAAGATTACATACAAGATTTTCAAAATTAAATTTGTTTAAATTATACGTATAATATTTAACATCATATTTCATATCACTTATCTAAAATTAGTTTAAAAATTTTATCACCTATTTTAACTTTCGGATAGTATGGTGGATAATACAGTGCCAGTATTTTATTTTTTTCAGTATCATCCACATATATCGTGTCATCTATTTCTGTTTTTTTATAGTACTTGTGATTTATTTGTTTTTTAGAAGTTAATGTCTCACCATCTAATATTTTCGGTATAAATTTATCAATTAACTTGATAGATTCTGCACAAGATAAATCATACAACTCATACGAAGTTGAATTTAACGGAACATCAAACCAAGATGTGTGTATTATATCACCTTTATCAAATTCATCACTCATATAATGTATAGACGCCCCAAATTTAGTCTCCTTGTTTAGTATTGCGTGATATGCTATATTTCTACCACCGTAACTTGGTAAAGGTGCTGGATGAATATTTATCCAAAGTGCTTTTTTTAATTCTTTTTTTGGAACTAAATTTCTATACATAAACGATATACCTAAATCATACTCGTCTGGAAAATCATCGAACTTAGAACGTTTTGTATGTGATACCACCAAATCACAATCCATACATTGTATAAGTTTACCTGCGTCAATTGATGGTTTTAAATCTATGCCTAAAAAAACTACTTTATTCATAAACACTATCTATAAAAGTTTTTAACTTATCCCAATCTGAACTATCATGTGACTCTACAGATATGGCTTGTTTATTTCTTATGTTAGCTATTTTACTAAAAAATCTAATGTTTCTATTTTTACTGTCATCGAAAACCACGTAGTTAGTATCACAATAATATGTTGCTAAATCCATTGGTGCTGTTGATGAACTCATAAATATTTTACTATGATGTACTAAACTAAGATATCGTTTTACATCAAAATAACCAATCATATCAAACTCGGTTATATATGGACTTTTAACTATTGGAAACTTTACCAAATCATTAACAATCACTAACTTTCGTTTATTATCAATATAATGTTGAACAATTTTATCAAACAAATTAAAATCCAAAAAACCATAACCAGGATTACCACCTGTACCATCTCCAACATTAGAACTACCCTTTCGTGTTTTCCATGTATTCTTTACAAATATTACTGAATATTCCCCATCCTCAATTTTATCAAAGTTTCTATCCTTTTTCCAATTTGATAAATTCCAACCCGTATGTCTATGCACATTCATGTATCCTAACTTCGGATTGAACCAATAATCCTTCTCACCTGTTGCGTATTTATATCCATTGTGATGTCCCATTAAATATAAACCAACATCCCACGTAACTGTTCTACCAATTGGAAATAATATATTTTTAAATTTATATCTATTAACTACAGAGTCATATTCATCCTCGTCAAAATTTCTGATTGTATACCAAAACGCGATACCTTTATCGGTTAACTTTCTAAAATTTTCTTTTAATAACTCAGATTCTTTATTATTAACGTATGTCTTTGTAGTGTCTATAAATCCATCCAAAACTATCAATTCATCTACCTTGTCTTCATAAAATATTTCGTGACCAGGAAAACAAGTACCAATAGTTTTTCCTCGTATGTTATCAAAAAATTCTTTAAATATGTCATTAAAAAATATTGGAAAAAACCCATATTCATGCCACATATACCCAACGAAATTACAATTTTTTGTATCTTGAGTATCTAAGTAATTTTTAAGTTCCGAGCACGATGAAATGTGAATTATGTTAGCCATTTTATTTACTTATTTTACAAACAGGTATATTTACCATTTTGTGTTTATTTTGTTTATTAAATTTTATGTATATATCTAAAACTTCCTGCTGTCTTGTTGTTAATGAATAGAATCTTGTTAATCGGTTTCCTTCATAATTCATAGCCCATTCTAACTCATCATAACTAGCACCAAGTTGGTCTTCATCCGTTCTATCATCACCCCACAACCCATCAGTTGGTTTTGCATTAATTATTTCAGAAATAACACCAAGTTCTTCTGCAACAATCCTTACCTCTGACTTCATCAAATCTGCTATTGGAGATAAATCTACACCACCATCTCCATATTTTGTAAAAAATCCAACTCCAAAATCCTCTACTTTATTACCAGTACCAACCACCAATCCACCATTTGACTGAGCCACTTGGTATAAAGTTGTCATACGTAACCTAGCTCTTGAATTTGCCAGTGCTAATTCACTATCATTATTAATGTTTGTAAACAAAATTTTAAAATTATCAAAAACCTCTGTCAAATCTATCTCAATATCCTCTACATTTTTGTATTTAGATTTCAACCATTTAATGTGTTTGTTGGCTCTATCTAACTGTGATGGATGTTGGTGAATTGGCATTGATACAACAATAGTTCTAATACCAGTCTCTGCACATAATGTTGATGTTAATGCAGAATCTATTCCACCTGATATTCCTATCACAAATGTTTCCAATCCACTACGTTTTGAATAACTACTTAACCAGTTAATTATCTGTTTATGTATATCTGTCATGGTTTTACTTTTTAATAAAGTTTTCAACGTGTTTTAAATCTAAGTTTGGATTAAAATTAGCAGCTCCTATTGCTAATAAAGAATCGTGATGAAACATAACATCACATTTAGAAAGTAATTGTGATTCTATTAACGCCTCTTCACCAATGATAGCACGTTTGTTAGGCATAAATTGATTATTAGATGGATTCCAACCAACCTCTTGTACTTTGTGATATGGTTTACCATTAATATAATAATCATCCGTTCTATGACAATTATATGACTTTACATTTTTAAAATTATCATTCATAAATGATATAGCTTCATTTGAGTCGGAAGCGGTAAAAATTACATAATCCGATATTTCGTTTTTTTCTATCCATTCATTTATATAATTTTTATAATGTTCCAATCTCACATTGTCTTTGTGGTATAATTCTTTTGCACCCCTACCACCTCTCAAATGGACTGCTATTTTTACTTTATTTTTTGATAAATGTTCATTATAAAATTCATCAATTTTCTTTAATATTGATGGTTTAATTTTAATGTATTTTTTTATAATTCTATTAGCTTCTGACCTCCAGTAGTCATCAACCGTTGGCCAATCTTTCCTATGTCGTAACCCACTTGTTTGTATATTTCTATAACCAAAGTTTTGTGGTATCTCTTTAAGAAGAAATGTATTATAATTTTCCTTTATTTCCAACGACTCATTCTCATCTATCTGAGTTAACATAGGTTCAAAATAATACTCCCATACATTATTACTACCATTATACCCATTTTTAGAATAATATTGGGATGTAGACCCCCATTTTATTACAGGCTCATACCCATTCTGCTCACACCATCTTAAATTATCTAAAACTTGTAGAAATGATGAAAAAAATCCCCATTGGTTACAACCTTCTATTAAAATTTTACGATTTTCCATACTCAATTATTTTATCTTTAAGTAAATTACAGTCTCTGTCTCGTTCATTCTGTTTACTTCTATATAACTCACGAACATTATCACGATTACCACGTTCAATTCGTTCTTTATGTGTTTTATCTAAACTATGTTTACCAACGGCTGGATGTAAATGTTCTGTATATATACCTACCTTTCTCAACCTACCTATATTTCTAGCTATGGTTGTCAACCAATAATCATTCATATCTGATGTGAAGTATGGTGGTAAAAAATAACCTACCGTTTGTATCCAATTTTTGTGTAAAAATCCATGAGTTGCCAAATCATCTTTTCTAACACCATCATCTCCATATACTAAAACTATTTTATCATCATACTCATCAAAAGTGTCCAACACAATTTTATCCCAATTTGGTGTTCTAAATCTAATATCATCGCCACAGTGCATCACTATGTCTGCAGATGATATATCATAACACCGATTCCACATCTTACTTAAATTACCATCACCTCTTGAATCAACTACTACTTTAACGTTATTACCAAGTGTTTTATACATTTTTAATGATGATTCATCATCGTTATCAATGTAGAACACAATTTCAATATCATCCTTATATAGTGCATTTTTTATAGCACTTTCCCATAACTCTTTCATAAACTCAGGCCGATTTCGTGTCGGACACAGTAAACTAATTTTCATGTCTATTAATCCAGTTTTTTAATTTATTGTTAGCTTTCCAATTTAATTTATCATACGTATGTTCATATGACCCAATACCATGCTGTCTATCACCTTTACGTTCTGGTATTAGTTCAAAATTATGATTAAATAATTCTGCAAGTTCAAACATATTAAAACTCTCTTCACTACATAATTGATACTCCCCATTTTCAACTACTCTTGATGCTGCGATTAAACCATCCACAGTGTCACCAACATAAGTAAAGTTTCTACGTTGTGTTCCAGGTTTAACTATTGTGAGAGGAATTCCTTTGTTTTTTTGTTTTTCAAATATACTAATGACAGTTTCCCACCCATCATTACACGTATCTTGATACGGGCCGTAGTTATTATAAAAATAACAAATAGAGTATTTTAAATCAAACCACTTAGCATAATTTTTTATTAATTCGGTATTTTTTGCTTTTGAAAACGCATATGGTGATTGATTGGCACCATCATTAGCATACTTGGTACTTGAACCTGCATATATTAATTTTATATTATTATCTTTACAATACTCTATAACTTTAGCGGTAGAGTATAAATTAGTGTTAATTATTTTATCCGTATCTTTAAAACTCGGAGTTACCTTAGAATACTCACCTAAATGAAAAACCATCTCTGGTTTAATTTTACTAAATTTACTAACTACTGTATCAATATTTTTACAATCTGATGTAACATATTTAACATCGGTTATATGATTCTTCATTTTACCAGAGGAATAATCATCTATTGATAAGACATCATATCCTAATTCTTTTAATTTTTTACATAAATTAGTGCCTATGAATCCTGCACCACCGGTGACTACTATCATATTTAATTCATTAAAGTATTATAATATTTATTTTGTTTTTCTTGTCTATCTATTGTCTTTGGATGATGTAACGCCAAATTAGGATTTGATGGTAAGTTGGATATCGTTTTGTAACCAGTTAATTTTTCGTGTACCTTATTCTCCCATCTGATTTCTTCTGTATTTCTATAGATTCTCCATTGTGGGTCTGGCCAATTTACCCAACCACTTTCATTGAGAATC
>Ga0098042_1000924_pt1 | contig 11283 bp, 10 predicted proteins | sample 9_EtaG_FD_75066 | JGI IMG/M metagenome (GOLD analysis project Ga0098042, IMG submission 75066) | Marine viral communities from the Subarctic Pacific Ocean - 9_ETSP_OMZ_AT15188 metaG | ecosystem: Environmental > Aquatic > Marine > Oceanic | place: Pacific Ocean | collected 2015-01-10
CACCACCGCAAGCGGATGTAATAGTTGGTTTTCTTGCAACTATTGATGGTCAAAAAATGGTTGTTCCAAAAGTAGTTGGTAATGCACATTATGACGAGGCTATGCGCCAAGTAGACGCTGGCGAACTAACAATAGCAGATGCGGATTAATGAATGCCTCTAAGCAAACTACAGTTCAAACCTGGAATCAATAGAGAGGGTACAAACTACTCTAACGAAGGTGGTTGGTTTGATGGCGATAAAATTAGGTTTCGTAACGGTTATGTAGAACGTATAGGCGGTTGGACTAGAGTTTCTAACAACCAAGTCACTGGCACTCCTCGTAAAATATTTGATTTTGTGACGTTATCTTCTCAAAACCTGTTGTTTATAGGTACTGAACAAAAAGTATTTTTAGAAAATGCAGGCACGTTTAACGATATTACACCTATCAGATCTACAGTTAGTCTTGGGGCAAACCCTGTAAACACTAGCGGAGGCGCAGGCAGTGGTGTTGTAACGATTACCACGCAATCCGCGCATGGTGCCATAGCTGGAGACTTTGTTACATTAGCCAGTCTTACTGCTACAGACGGTATAACAACTGCCCAGCTCAACAAAGAACAAACAATCCTTTCGGTTCCAACCACAACTACTTTCACCATTGATACAGGTGGGTCGGCCTCCTCTGGAAGCACTGCAGGTGGTGGTTCTAGTGGAACGGCAGCGTTTCAAATAAATATAGGAATAAATACTACGGTTCTTGGTGCAGGTTGGGGTGCAGGAACATGGGGTCGTTTTACTTGGGGTTCCGCGTCAGGATCATTAGCAGGTCAAACCTTACGATTGTGGTCAGCGGACAACTTTGGCGAGGATTTAATCTTTAACATAGCTGATAGCACAATTTACTATTGGGACGCGACCAACGGAACAAATACTAGAGCTGTTGAACTAGCTAGTCTGACGGGTGCAAGTGATGTGCCTACTAAGGCTCGTAAGGTTCTTGTATCTGACGTTGACAGGCATTGCATAGCCTTTGGAACTAATCCTTTAGGAAGCGCGATTCTTGATCCTTTGTTAATTCGTTTCTCAAGTCAGGAGTCTGTAGTAGATTGGACTCCAACCGCTACGAATACTTCGGGTGATTTACGTTTATCAAAAGGTAGTGAGATTATTACGGCTGTGCAAACTAGTCGTCAGATATTAGTTTGGACGGATCAATCTTTGTATTCAATGCAATTTCTTGGGCCGCCATTTACTTTTGGTGTCTCTATGCTTGCTGATAATATAAGAATAGCCGGACCAAATGCAGCGATTGCTGTAAACGACATTGTATTTTGGATGGGTCAAGAAAATTTTTATGCTTACGATGGTCGTATTCAAGTGTTGCCATGTTCTGTAAGAGATTACGTTTTTAATGATATGAATAATCAACAATCTTTTAAATTTCATTCTGGCTCAATAGGAAGTCAAACAGAAATTTGGTGGTTTTATTGTTCTTCAGGTGCTAGTGAAATTGATCGTTATGTAGTCTATAATTACGGTCAGCAGATCTGGTACTACGGCACATTAGTTCGCACAGCGTGGAACGACAGAGCCTCTGGCCTTCGCAGCTTTCCACAAGCTACAGGTACAGACTTTTACTTGTATGATCATGAAGACGGATTAGATGATTTTAGCACTGGGAGTGCCGTTGCGATTAATGCTTTTATAGAATCTTCAGATTTTGATATTGGAGACGGGCATCAATTTATGTTAATAAATAGAATATTGCCCGATCTTAGTTTTAATGGTTCTACTTCTAACGATCCTGCTGCTTTGTTTACTGTAAAAAGTCGCGACTTCGGAGGAGATAATTTTACTGAGTCCCCCTCTGGTAGTGCGGTTAGAACAGCTACGAGTCCTGTAGAACAATATACAGATAAAATTGATCTTCGTGCGCGAGGAAGACAGATGGCAATTCGTATAGAAAATACAGCGACAGGTGTAAAATGGAGATTAGGTGCGCCTAGACTTGACGCGAGGGCAGATGGTAGACGATGACAAAAAAGATTGTACGTCCTATTTTACCTATAGCTCCTAATGAGTACGACCCTGTTTATGTTAATCAATTAGCAAGAACATTGGATCTTTTAATAGATGAAGTAAGAGATGCTCAAATAAATTTTCAAGGGATACCAAGTTCAGGTTCTGCAAATACTTTAGAGAGTGGTGATTTCTATATAGGCGAAGCAGGATTTTTAAGAGTAGTCGTGACTACTGATATATTTTCGGGGAGTGTAGATGCGACAGGTTCAGTAGGTACGGTGACTGTAACTGTTTCTTAAGAACAGTTGCGATTTAATAAAGAAAGAGGTATCTTTCTACAAGGGTGATAAAAATGCAAACTGCTCCATATGAAAACGTAGCTAAAGGATTAGCCTCTCTTGGTAGGTATGAAGACAATTATATTGTCCATGCTGCTGAAGGAGAAACAGTTATTCCTAAAGAAGTTCTAGACGCAAACCCCTCATTAAGAAATAGTTTGTTTAAACAAATGAAAGCTATCGGGATCGAAAATCCTGAACGATATGTAGTAGGAAATGAGTTAAATTCTATAAACCCTGATACAGGACAGCCAGAGTTTTTCTTTAAGTCTATAGGTAAATTACTTAAAAAAGCTGCACCTATGATTGGTTCTATTGTCGGCATGGCTATTGGTGGTCCAGCTGGAGCAGCTATTGGTGGCGGTCTGGGGGGATTAGCTGCAGGCCAGTCTCCAGAAGAAGCATTAATGACTGCAGGATTAAGTTTTGCAGGAGCCAAGTATCTTGGTCCAGGATTAGATAAAGGTATAGCCGCTGCAGGAGGCGGTGCGCCCACTTTAGGTAGTTTAACAGGCAACGCTGCTGCAGGAGCTTTACCGCAAGCTGCAGGAACTGGGATCATGGGTAAATTAGCTGCTATGCCACTTGGTACGACTGCGGCTTTGGCATTAGCTCCTGCTGTCGGCAGTGCTTTAACTCAACCTGAAGAACCCCCAACTCCAATAGATAGACAAAGTGTTGTTGATAAATATTATGCTGCTTTAGCAAGAGGTGAAAACCCAGATCTTCCTGCTGAACTAACCCCTCCTCCTCGAAGTTCTTTGTTTGCTTTAGAAAACGCACTAACTTCAACTCGCCCACAAGATTATGAGTATGAATTCGATCCTGTTAGGCGCAGTCCTTTCGGAAGACCTATGTTTAGACGAGCTAATTATGGTGGTTATATCAAAGGTCCAGGAGGCCCAAGAGATGATAAAATCCCAACTTTGCTTTCTAATACAGAGTTTGTACAAACAGGAAAAGCAGTAGCAGGAGCCGACCCATCAGGAGGAAATAATCCTGATAAAGGAGCTAAAGTTATGATGGGTATAATGAAAGCGTTTGAGCGTCGTGCTGATAATAACGCTAACGCACGAGCGTAGGAGTAAGGTATGTCTGAAACACAAACCGTAGAGAATATTACCCGCCTCGCTCCTTTTATGGAGGACTATACTCGTAAGTTACTTGAATCTGGGTATCAACGTGTACAAACTCCTCAAACTGTTCCGAATATTCAAGTTGCAGGTTTAACACCTGAACAAATACGTGCTGGTCAATTAGCTGATCAAGGTGTAGGGTCTTTTGCTCCGTTTATGGCAGATGCAACAGCATTGACGCGGCAAGGTGCGCAGTTAATGGCGGATCCTACTGGTTATCGCCAGTTTATGAGTCCCTATACTCAAGATGTAATTGATAATGTTCAACAAGATATAGACCGTAATCGTCAAATACAGGCTCAAGGGATTGCAGGAAACGCTGTATCGCAAGGAGCCTTTGGTGGCTCTCGCGAACGTATTGCTCAAACAGAATTAGCTAATGCCGCAGGAAGACAATTTGCAGATACTGCAGCTAAACTTCGTGAGGCAGGGTTTCAATCTGCTCTTGGTCAACAAGGTAGAGTTGCGCAAGGATTAGGTCAGTTTGGTGGTCAAATGGCGGGACTGGGCGCACAAGGACAACAACTAGGTCAGCAAGATATTTCTAATCTTTTAGGTATAGGTTCCTTGTATCAACAACAAGCACAGTCTTTGGCTGATGCGCAAAGAGCTACTGCCCTACAACAATCATATGAGCCGTATCAACGTCTAGGCTTCTTTAGTGATCTACTTCGCGGTGTTCCGACTACTCAATCTTCGATTTCCGTAGGTACAACACCTAGTCAAAGTCCATTAAGTCAGATTGCAGGTATTGCTGCTACAGGTTTAGGGTTAGCTGGTCAACTTGGTTATAAACCTGCAATATTTGGTGGTCCAGGACTTAATCTTGGGGGAACAGCATAATGGCTCTTGATCCTAGGACATTGACTCCTGCAGCTGCAAGATCTATGTTTTTGCAACAGACTTCTCCTGCAAATAATCCTGCGCAAATGGGTCCAAGAATGATGCAGCCTCCTCAAATGGCTCCGCAAACACTTCCTTTACGAGAAGCAGTGATGCAACCTTCTTCAGGTCTCGAAGATCTTATAGCAGGTAAAGGCTCAGTAGCAGAAGAAAAAGCGGCTGAAGAAGTAGGTAAAGAAATTTTTGGTCCAAGATTAAATAATGCGGATCCAGATAAACTTATGACGTTAGCTACTGACGATGAAAGTAAAGTAGATGCTTCGTTAAAACCTTTATATGACGAGAACCCTGATATCGCTAAAACTATGGGTGCGTTAATTAAACTTCAAAACGATACTTCTTCTACACAACTTTTACAAAAGTTGGTTTCAAAAGAAGGAACTCCTGACGACGCTAAAAAGGAAGTTAAAGAGTTTTTTGATTTAAATAAGGACGACGAAGTTCCTGTATGGGCAGACGTTGCATTAGCTATTGGTTTAGATCTTCTTGATCCTTCGAATGCTACAGGTTCGTTCTTAGGTGATCTTGCTGTTTCAGGTAAAAAAGGATTAGCTGTTGGTAAAGCTAGGGCTAAAGAAAAACGTGGCCGTTCCGATATGATGAATAAGTTAGCGTTTGGTGTTTATCGTGAAGATGAAAAACAACGTAAAACATTAGGTCTACAACTTGCTAAACAAATCGGAGATCAAAAGAAAGAATCTGCTAAACTTATAATGGAGTTTTCTAAGTTTTTCCAAAATGAACGAAAAATGGAGGAAACAGCATCTAAAAATATATCTAGTTCAATTACTTCTACCATAAATCTTTTGAGTAATGATCAAAAAGCACAAGCTCTACCGATTATTAGTCAGAGTTTAATTAAAGGCGCGTTTGATGATGTTGACGCTAAAGACGTTCCTGCTCATGTTTTTGGTTTATTAAAAAATAAGGGCTTAAACTTAGCGAATGTCGCTGATTCTAAAAGTATTGTAGAGTCTTCATTTACTATTTCAACTAAAGAAGAATTTGATCGATATAAAAAATTATTTCCAACTCAATTTGGTAATCAAGAGTTTCAAGATGGAAAATTTTATACGATTGAAGGTTTTTCTGATAAGTCTAAAGTTGGTGAAGCAGGAAGTGGATTAGTAAGTATTCTTGGTATTAAACGATCTATTGGTGATCAGCCTACCGATCAGCTTCAACGATTTTTTGTACAAAGAGCTGATCTTAGAAAAGCTATTCAAGGCTTAGAGGGTAAAGAAAATACTCCAGAATATAAAGCTCTAGTCGAGCAAGAATCAGAAGTAGATGGAGCTATTACTAATTTAACTTCACGTAAAATCCCAATGTCGTATGTTTTTGCAGACGGTCAAATGGTTGCGGCAGGTGAGGGAGCAGCAGGAGCTTACGCAGCTTCTGACGCGATTGAAAAAGCTAATGCATTAAGTAAACAAGGAAATGCTTTAGCTTCTGCTTTCGGTCTTGCAGACGGTCTTATGCGTTCTCTTTCTTCAGGAGAGACTCCTGGAGATAATGTTGGTGTTTTAGCTAGGCTTGGAAGATACACGGGTGGTGTTAAAGGTCAACTTACCGCACTATATAATGCCTACGGTGAAAACGCTTCTGATAATCAAAGTAGTTATACTAGCGGTGCTATAACAAATGCCATGACAGGTAGCACTCAAAAAGCTGTATCTTCGTCGGGGCTTGGAAGTTCTAAATATACAGTAGGTCAAGTGTTTTCAAATTTACAAAAAATGGCTAAAGGTAATACTGAATTACAAAGTCAATTAATGAGTTTTGCATATGCTTTAGCAGGTAGTCGCGAAACAGGTAAATTAACAGATAAAGACGTTGCAGCAGCTCTCGTTACTTTTGGCGGAGGCGATATAGCCGAAGGTAAGTGGTTTGCTAATGCAGATACTTTAGTTACAGGTATTAATCAAGCCTTAACTACAGCAACGAACGATTATGCAGTTCGCTATAATAAAGTTCATCAATCTCCTGGAAATATTAAATATTTAAAAGAGGTAGAGGAGCTAGAAGACTCAGATATTGAAGATCGAACAAATTTTGATTTAAATTCTTTTTTAAAGAAAAATTCAGGTATTCGTAAAAATATAGTAGACCGTGTTATTTATGATCCGTCAGGAGCAAACGGTCAAATTATTCGTATGCAAAGTTTAGATAAATATCGCGGCGATGGTGCAGGGGCTGTTGATCCTCCGCCTCCTTCAAATTATTCGCAAGAAGATTTGAGTCTTTTTAATGCTATAGATCAGCTCGGGGTTATATTTGCGAACGACCCGAATGGGTTAAAAAATGCTATTGATAAAGTAGATGCTGATAAATTAGAACTTTATAAAAAATATAAGAGCGAGCAATAATTATGGGTCTGCTTGACGATATTATTGACCAAAGGTTGATGCAAGCTAGTCAACAAGCTACTTCGACAAATGTTCTACCACAAGTCAATGCAAGGCTTCCTGCAACAGGGGTACGTCCTGCCATAGTGGGAACAGCTGGCATGTTTTCGCCTACTGGAACATTAATGCCAGAGGATGAATTAACTAGCGGTAGTCAACCAGACGAACCGTCAGCATTTGAACTTGCGCGACAATCTGGAATCCTTAACGAAGGTATCCCTACGAAATTAAGAGCTGAAATTAGCACTACTAGCCTTTTTGATGATGAGCTTAATAAAAAGAATATAGAATTTAATCTACAGCGTTATTTTAAAAATGAAGGTTTGATAGATGATTCTTATGACCTTGGACTTCGGATTGGTCCATCAAGTGGTAAATTAGAATTTAAAGACCCTCGCTTTGAAGGTAAGTACAATGTCCTTGATCCTTTTGCTACTCTCGAAAACTATTTGGATGTTCCTGGAGATTTAGCGGATATTTCAGCCGATACAATTTTACCAATAGTTAGTGAAGTTACAGCAGGGTCTTTAGCTGCACTCACTCCAGGAGTTGGTCAAACAGGTGTACCCTCTATTGCTGCTGCTTCTATTGCTGCAGCAGTTTCCTCTATGGCACGATTAAAATTTGCTCAATTACAAGGATATTTGCCTCAAGAAATTGGTGATGAACAAATCGTACAACAAGCGATTCAAGAAGGAAAATTAAGTGCTATTTTTGGCGTAGGTGGTGCAGCTGCGTTTAAAATATTAAAACCTGTTTTTAGGGCGGTGGGTTTAGCTAGTCCGAAATTTAGTTTTGATATTGACGAAGCTACATTTATTAGAGCCTATGATAAATATATGGCCTCTCCTGCTGGTAAAATGGCAACGGAAAAAGGTATCACTCCTTCTTCTGCTCAAGTTTTAGAAGCAGCATCAAAAGAAGTTGGATCTGCTGAAGCGGGTGCAATGCAAGCAGCAGCAACAGAACTTGCTGAACGTGAAGCTATAATAGCTACTTCTCCTTCTCGAGAAACAGCTGAAGCAGTATTAACGCCTAGTAGAACAGCCGCGCTTACCGCTGAAAAAGCTGTTAAAGAGGCTACGCAAGAAGCTCCTATGCCCATAGGAGTTGAAGGACAAGCTGCTCGTATGGGCGAAGTAGAACGTCTTCGTTTAGGCGAAAGTATACAAGAAGAAGCGACTACTCGTTTAAATGTTCAAACTGCGCAAACGAAAGTTCTTACTGATGACGCTTTAATGAATGTCGAAAAAGCTATAGATGACGCAGTTAATTTACCATCTAGTGTGGCTGATGCTTCTTCTATTGGTAACGCTGCTAAAGAAGCTATCGGAAAGTCTTATGAAAATGCTAGTGCTGCTATTGGTAAACAATACGAGGATTTATTTAGTCGTTGGTCTAATTCAACTGGTATTAGTGTGGATTCTGTTATTGTTGGTAAAGGCGGAATAAAGCCAAGTGAAGCGGCACGTATTGCTGCAGATATTCGTAAAACTTTTGCTGATAGACCTTTTTTAAATGACGCAGAACGTAAAGTCGTAAATAAAGTTTACGACAACTTTGTAACAGGAGAAAAAGGCGGAGCGATTTCAGTAAAAAATGTATCGCTCCGTACTATTAATGAAAATATTAGAGACCTTAGAAGACTTGAAAGACAAGCATATAAAAAGACACTGACAGGGGAAGACGCTCCTTATCCTGAAACATTATCAAAAATGGTAGATGCTTTAGAAAAAGCCCGTGGTCGTGTTATCTCTCGTAAAGATGCTCCAGCAGGGTTAGCCGATGAATTAAAAGTATTAGATGATTCGTTTGCAGACTTTTCTAGGAAATTTAGAAATACACAACTTTCAGCTGTTGCTAAATTACGCAATGCTAAAAATCCTGAAGCCGCTTGGAATCTATTATTTCAAAAGGATCGAACAGGAAAAACGGCTGTTCTTGACATAGCGTCTGAACTTAAAACTCCTGTTAATGCTAGTTTGTATTATGATGTGGGTGCGGCTGTTCGTAAAAAATGGCAAGACACAGTAGTAAAAAGAGATAGTCGTGGTCAGATACAAAAAATAGATGTTGCTGCTCATAATCGTTTTATAGACGAGTATGGCGCGGTAATGGATACTTATTTATCTCAAGGCGAAAGAGCTGCTCTTGGTTCAGCTTCAGAGTTCTCAGAGCAAGTTATTCAAGTTCAGGCTAGACAAAAAGCTACCCTTGATAAAATAAACCGTCAGTTTGATTTAGGAGGCGGTAAAGCTGTAGAGCCAGAAACAATATTTGAAAATACTTGGAAAGCAGATAGGTTTTCTAAATTCGATCAAGTTCATCTATTACTTCGTGAGTCTCCAGAACTTTTGGATACCTATAAAGCCTTCGTCTATAAAGATATATGGAACCCTGCCGCAGGAAGAACTAAAACAGTCAATGGTCGAGAGGTCATGGATCCTGTTGCTATGCGCGAGTATATAGACGGAAATAAAGATAAATTATCTACTTTATTTGGTCAAGAGTATGTACAAAATCTTCGTACTGTAGTTGACGCAACTGAAGCGGCTCTTACAGATGTTCCGACACGTGGGGCAAGAAAAGAAGGTGATATTTTAACAGGTCTTATAAGAAGCTACGTTGGTCTGTTTACCCGTCCTGGACGCTTTCTAACAGCCTTTAATAAAGTTCGAGGGAACGTAAAGGAAGATGCTTTAACCACGGCTCTTGCAAACCCTAGAGCAATGGCGGAAGCAGCTAAAGCCTCTATGAAGTCACCTTTATCCTCTGAGCTTGAAAAAACTATAGGACGTGTTCTTTTTGGAAGATACGATTACCCTATTGATGATAATCAAACAATAGATAAACCTGGAAACGCAAGAGCAATTTTACAAGAATTAGAAGCGGGGAATAGATGATACATGGAACCTATTTCTACCGCACTTGCTGGTATCTCTTTATTTAAAGCAGCTGTCGATGGTCTAAAGTCAGCGATTGGCACAGCTAATGATGTATCGGACATTGCACATTATATTGACAACTTGTTTGAAGGTGAAAAACAAGTTCAGCAAAAACGTAATCAAAAATCAGGACAATCTGTTGGAGACCAGTTTGGCATTAAAAATGTCGCTCAAGAAATAATAGACGCTAAATTAGCTCAAGAACAGATGCAAGAAATAGCCACTATGGTTGATATGCGGTTTGGTCATGGTACATGGAGATCTATTGTGGATGAACGAGCAAGAAGAATAAGAGAAGCAAAAGAGGCTGCAGCAGCTGCACATAGAGAACAAATGAAAAAGGCTAGAGAACTAGAAGAAAACATAAAACTAGGAGTCGGTATATTTGCTTTGGTAATGGTAGTAGTTGGGTTATTCTTGTTTATGATGATTTCAGTAGCGAAAAATTAATATGTCTAAAAAATTAGAAAAAGATTCTAGATTTAATAAATTTGATTTAGATGACGACGGTGTTGTAACTGACAAAGAGATCGCTCATTCTAAAGATATGCTTGAGTTAGAACTCCGAGAGGAGAAAGCTGATGCTCAAAAGCGAATGGCTTGGGTTGCTGTGGCTAGTATGGTTGGTTTCGCACTTTTGCCACTTGTACCATGGATACCAGAAAAGAGATTAGAGTTTTTAGCTAGTTTAAGTGATATGCTATTTCTTAGTCAAGCATCTATTGTAGGGTTTTATTTTGGCGCACAGGCTTATATGGCGAAAAAATGATGGATAAAGGGTTCCTATTAGTAATAACTATGTGGGGCAACAACGGTATCGACTGGGAGTATATTGGTAATCAAATAGTTCTGCAGCAAGTAATGACAGAAGAACAATGTGTCTACCTTATAGATGAAGATATGTGGGAAGCAACGTACGAAAATAAATATTATCGAATGATGGCGCATTGTTTTCCAGAAGAGTGTGCGGGAAAAGAAAGCTGTGACTGAAGAAAAGAAAAAGACTGTTTCTGTTAATGTTGGTCAAAATAGTTTTGAACTCGTTTTGCGTATACTTGGTAATGAGTTTGTAGCTATAAAAATAGGGTCTACTAATTTTAGTGGTAAATTAATAGCTGGTTCAATCTTATTGCTTTTCTTTACTTTTATAATGCTTGAAGTTTTTGGGTTGTCAAAAGTTCTAGGTGTTGAGTAGTGGCAACCAAACTAAATGAGAATACTGAATTATCCATGCCTATTCGCAACTTAATTGCGATGGTAGTTGGGGCCGCCATTGGCACTTGGGCTTATTTTGGAATCATAGAAAGATTAAATAGTATAGAGAATACAATTATCTTGATAGAAGCAGACCTGGAACAGAATACAGAGTTTCGTATTAAATGGCCTAGAGGTGAAGCTGGCTCTTTGCCAGCAGACTCAGAGCAGTTTATGTTAATAGAACATTTGTCTGAGCAGCTTGCTAAACTGCAAGAGCAAATAGACGAAGGTCGTGCGCCACACGATCAACAACAGAAGTTGACATTAGATTTTTATGAAAAGAGACTAAC
>Ga0098042_1000927_pt1 | contig 11269 bp, 12 predicted proteins | sample 9_EtaG_FD_75066 | JGI IMG/M metagenome (GOLD analysis project Ga0098042, IMG submission 75066) | Marine viral communities from the Subarctic Pacific Ocean - 9_ETSP_OMZ_AT15188 metaG | ecosystem: Environmental > Aquatic > Marine > Oceanic | place: Pacific Ocean | collected 2015-01-10
TGTCGGGAACACCCATCACCAACAGGCCGATTGAGTTCTTCACATCGTTGAACATGATGATGCCAGCGACTTTCTCCAACTACTTCACATACGCCAAGAAATACTGCAACGCGCGCCAAACTGAGTTCGGTTGGAACTACAACGGTTCTTCCAACATTGAAACATCATCCGACGGCATGACTACTCCGCTGAATTACATTCTTCGCGATTTCATGTTGCGTCGTTCAATGGACGACCCGCGCATTGCTGGTGAGATGCCCTCGTTGGTTGAAACCATCATACCTGTGCAGTTGACGGACGAACAAATGACGACCTACAAGAACACGCACAACTCTTGGATGCAGGCATGGGTGGACCAACAGCAGAACTTCGGCTCAACAGACGCGGGCTTCACGCTCAACATGATGGTTGAACTTCGCCACCAAGCAGGACTGCTCAAAACGGACGCGGCTGTTAAGTGGGCAACAACTTACTTCCAAACCAACGGTAAGCCGCTCGTTATTTTTGCGCACCACAAGAATGTGATAGAAGCGATTTACTCGGAACTCAAAGCGGACTTCCCAAGCACGCGCTACATCACGGGTGAGACATCCGAGGTTGACCGTCAACAGAACATCCTTCACTTCCAGCAGGGGAGTGTTGACTTCCTCATCTGTTCCACCAACGCCATGCGAGAAGGGGTCAACCTTGACCACGCCAACACCACGCTCTTCGTTGAGCGCGAGTGGGTTCCGGCATGGGAACAGCAAGCCGCGGCGCGCGTTCGCAGAATGACTCAAGAAGCGTCCACCTGTCACAAGGTGGTGCTTTCAGCAATTGACACGATTGATTCAATGTTTGACCAAGTGGTCTCCGAGAAAGCCGACCTCGTTCAGCGCGTGCTGGATGGGGAGACAGGAAAGACGCGAGACCAAATCGGAAAGGCATTGTTGAAGAAATTGAAAAGCGGAAAGGAGGCGATGATTTGAACAAAGAAGACGACGACATACCAACAGCAGACCCTACGGTCAAGATGAAAGACGGGCGACCGGTGAGGTTAGTGGACCTTCCCGACCATCTCTTGAAGAAAGTTGCTCACAAGCACCTGCGAACCTTGAGGAGAGAAGTCCTCAAGTTGTGCGTCATCAAGAAGGAATTGGATAGGCGCGAGTATCAAGGGAACCTTGAAACCCTTTTGTCCTACCGCGAATATAATGTGTTTCAAATGATGACACACGCTACTCTACTTGGTGTCAACAACTACAACCGCTCGTTTGGTGAGAACATTCCAACCGTTTCTGTCAAGGAGGAGGAGGAAGAATGATGCCTGCTCAAGAACCGCTTGATGTCATCATCATCCCCTATGCGCTCTGTCCGTGCCGCAGACATCCGCGTCCCTCGGAACTCTTCATCTACCGCGACTATTACGGTGTCTTCGCCAAAGCCGAAGTGCATTGTGTTGAAGGCAACGGAGTGTGGGACGCTTCGTTCATTTTCATGCCGCAAGAATAAATAGGTTGCGCCGCTTCGGGGTGAATAATGCCCCGCTACAATTTGACCACGGCTCATTTTGATGACACAGGGGGTATCATCCATCCGAACATCGGTAGAGTAGACGCGTCCGTAGCATCCATCCGCCACCCCGACGGGAGACATTTCGCCGTTGACGGATTTGACTACGCGTCTCACTTGCTCGGCGATGTCATCGTTTGCACATGCGGTGAACAGATTGACCCTCACCAAATTGCGCTCTACACGGAGGGGCGAGAACATATCATTGTCCCGGCGCGCTGTTGTAAAAAGTTCCGCTGGTTTGAAGGTGAAGACCTATGATACAAGACGACTGGAAACCAACAGATGAAGACCTTGAATGGACGAAAGAACACTTTGAACGCATGCAAATCGGCGACACATGGGGCGTCGCTGACGCTGTTCTCAAGAAGGTGTCCGACAACCATCTCAATGTAGAGAGCGCAACTCCTTCCTCCATGATGCCGCTTGAACGAATCGGCAAAGTGTGTGTTGAACTTGACATTGAGTTCACCGCCGCTGATGCAGAAATTGTTCACGACCCGCAAGAGGCGGCACAGAAAGCCGCGCTTGAGTGGACGCACGAAAGCGGTATCCCTGTCTCCAACTTTGACATGGAGAACGCCGAGTGGGTCTGCTTGGACGAAGACGAATCGTGGCGCGTCATTGTGCGACACGAATCGGACGACCCCGACAAACCACACGAAGTTGCGCTTGCTCCGATGGATTATCACCTGCTTGCGGGAGACGAATTGTTCTTCTCTTGGAAGGGGATGCTCGTTCTTGAGCGAGAGGAAATCATTGGCATGACTGATGATGGTTCTCTCATGCGCAGTCTTGAGACTGGCGATGTTATCGTCATGCCGACTACTTGGAACCACGAACTTGTGCCGCCACATTTGCGCGGCCTCATCTTCAACACGGTCCGAGATGAGGAAGAATGAAACTTGAGGATTTGGCGAGCGCGGTTCACGCCGCACAAACCGAACCCAAGAACACCAGTCACCTCACCCTTATGTTCAAGCGTCATGCTGACGACGCACACGACATCATCACATTGTGTTGCGCAAATGCACGGAGTTCAATCAAGCCTCATGATGTTGTGCGCATGCTTACGAAATCGTATGGGTTGTTCCCCGAAGAATACGAATCGCTGATGGACGAACACGAAATGCCTTTCCTTCTCGCGTCCGAATCCCCTCAAGAAGTGGAGGAGTCAATCACGCTTCGCCAAGCCATTGAGTTCAAAGACATGATTGTCGGAGCCGAAATCAACGCTGACATTCTATTCAAGTCCATGTCGCAATTGAGTGCGATGTTGTTTTGGGGATTTGCGTTTGGACGAACCAGCATCAACTACCGACGAATTATGCAGGCGGTTGCGTCAATCACGAAGTATGATACGAAGCATCTACAACAGATGCGAGGCGTCATGCCTGCGGGTGATGTTATACAGCGCGCGCTTAATGAAACTCTACCGGAAGAGTATGCCATTGAACCTTCGTTCCCATTCAACGCACCGACTTATTCACGATGGAACAGGTGGTCTGTTCCTTTCACGAACACTCAATACGAAGTGATTGAGAACAAACATTACTTCGCACACCGGAAGAACGGGAGGGTATTTTCATTTGACCGCAACGGTATGCGTGTGAGGCGCGCCCCCATCATCCCCGGTGACGATGATTGCGTGTGTGAAGTGAATGCCGATGGTGTCGTTGTTGAATGGCTCTATCGTGATGGTCAACCCGACCTGTGGAAACAGGCGCGTTCCGAACGAGCAGTGAATGCGAAGAGTGTTGAGAACCGCGCTCATCTACGCACGCTTGTTCAATCACTGGACCGAAACGAAGTGTTGAGGTTGATTGATGGGGACCGTGCTTATTTTCATAGTGGGGTTGTTGGAGGATTTGTTGTGCCGAGAAGAACATTTGACCTGCCGCTGTTGATACTTGGTGGATGCCGAGATGGAGAAGGAATACGAATTAAGGTTGCCGCGCTTGACGGTTTTGACCCATACCCTATCGGATATGCGTTCGTGAAGGCAGACGAGATTCCCGACAGGCTGGCACGAATCTATGATGCGCAGGCCATGATGGACATAGACGAAGGGCTGGTCGGCATCTTCCATTCGTTGGGATACGAACACGAAACGAAAACGCTACGCGCCCCGTATCTCACACGCATTGATACCACGCTCGGTCAGTCGGACGCTATCCAAATTGGCGACCTTATTGAAAGAGGTGTTTGAAATGGACGATGCGTTTTTCCTTGGTTGGTTGGCGAGGGAGTGTAGGTTTCAGTTGAGTGTTCACTTCTCTCCCGCAACACGAGTAGGTTATAGGGTGGAGAGGCGCGTGCTGGTTTCTCCCAAAGACGAACCCGCTCTCAACATGTGGCTCGCTACGCAGGGCGTGACTGCACGAATCATCAAAGACCCCGAACGGATTCGTGATGTGATACGAATCCTCGCCCCCGTCAAACAGCATGTGAAGGACATTGACAACATGCTCAAAATGATACGGCTCATGGACTACAAGGGGCGTGCCCCTACACACGACGACATCCTCAATGTGGTGAACATGATTGATGGCGTGGGGTTATTGGAGAAGTAGTCAATCTGCGCTTCTCAAAAACTATTCTTGAGAATATCGTTTCTTTATGATAAGAATAATTCTATTATCTTTATGATAATAAAATAAGAATATCAATAAAACCCTACCCCGTGCCCCGGTTTTCAGTGGGGGGGTATATAAATGGACGCGGTATATACAGATAACCTCATGCCGCTACTGCCGCAAACGCCAAACGCCTTCGTCGGAAACGACGACCCCGACCTGCCGATGTTCTACCTTGACGAGTGGAACGCTGATAGCCCCCAATGTCTCCTGTTCAACGGGAAACCGGGGCTTGGAAAAACAACAGCCGCCTACATCATCGGGAATTATCTCGGTCTTGACATCGTAGAATACAACGCATCCGACGAGCGGGGTATTGATTTCGTGAGAAGCAAATTGAAAGAAACCGCTTACGCATCCAGCATTTGGGATGGGGGGAGACTGATTTTACTTGACGAGGCTGACGGTCTCACCAAGCAAGCGCAGGATTCCTTGAAGCGAATCATGGAGAGAAGCACATGCTGGTGGATTCTCACCTGCAACGACCACAGCAAAATCATCCCCGCCATCAAATCACGGTGCGTGTCGTTCAACTTCAAGCCGTATTCTGTAAAACAGGTGCGCGCGTATCTTCAACTTCTCATGAAAGAAGAAGGTGTTGTTGCACAGGACAGTGCCGAGGCACTGCATTCACGATTTGGTGGGGACCTTCGCGCCATCGGGATTCACATCGCGAGCGGGAAGACACTCAATGACGACCAAACGAATTTTGATTCACTCGCTCTTTCTTTCGCCGCTGGCGATTGGGAAGACGCACACAAAACAATGTCGCAAATGATTCGTGACGGAGGCAATCTACACTATGTGATGTCTCGGATTCACGAACATGTCAAATCTGTGGGAATGAGTTCCCAAAGTTTATATGCCTTCTTCGCTGTATGGGGTGATTTCGTGTTACGAATGCACGAGTGGAGCCTATCGCATGAGTCCTTTGTGGACTACTTCGTGGCGACTCTCTACAACGAAGACCAAAAAAATAAGGAGGACTAAAAATGCCAAACCTAAACCAAAACGAAGCCGAAAACAACGAACAAACCAACGCCGGACTACACCCGGAAGTGGAGGAACGCCTCAAGTGGTGGGCCGAGAAGAACGGAAAGTCGCTTGACGACGCAACCGCGGACTTCTTTACCTACCTCAAGACCGAACTTTCCGCTGACCCAAGCGAAGAAGATGACGACTTCATGATTGATGCCGCCGAAGCCTTCGTGGTTGAGCGACGCGTCATGAGCGGAGGAACGAACAACGCAACCGAACTTGTCGGATACTTTGTCGGGATTGACCCCAAGTGCCGAGACGGACAAGAGCGCAAGCGCGTTCCTGCCATCCAAGCCGCATTGAACGACATGGACGATGCCATTCAACAGGGACTTGTCGCACGCGCCTACACTGAGAACGGTGTTTGGATGCTTGAGAAGAAGGACGGTAGTGTTGCAACCGAGGAGTCTGCGGATTCAAAGCCGTGGTTCTTGTGTGAGGAGCATGGTCTTTCCATCGCCGTCTTACAAAACAACTCTCAGTGGTCGCGCTACGGTGAACCCATCACACCTTACCGATGGCAACGCACCTACTACTTCCTCGGCAACGACAAGGGAACTTTCTTGGACGACCAACGAGTCCTACGCATCACCGTCACAGGGAAGAGCGCGGATGACTGGTTCATTCCACAACTGTTCAGCGAATGCACCGTAAAGGTTCGTCCTCAACAAGCCAATGTCAAGCCGGAGTGGGCCGACACCTACAACGCCTACGCATTCCCCGGTGCGCTCACCTACGGCAACGACTTCGTTGATGAAGACATCCGCTCGGTTATCAAACCGGACAGGTTGGTCCCCGGACTCAACTCCTACATCAAGGACCTCTCAACACTCGCCGAAGTCTTTGAGACGCGACAGGAGATTGTCCCCGGCTACAACCCCGTGGGACCTCTCGTCTTCATCCGAGGCAAGGTCAGCGACATGCGAAAAGAAGCACGCGAGACAGAGTGGGACCCAACTGGTCATGACTACTCCATGAGCGTTTCATCCTTTGACCTCATGCGCACCTTCAACGGCGGACGACGACAGAACCTCCCTCTCTACATCCACGGACTCCTTGGCGACGAGGCACATCCATTTGAATACGCTACCGAAGAAGGCTGGAAACCCTACGCTGTGAAGTCCACGGTCATTGCCTTTGGACGCTTGAGTGTGCGCGCTACGGACGATGGTCCACAACCTGCCCTCAAGACCTTCGGTGTCTTTGCAGTCCCCCGTCTTGCCATCCCTGCTGGTGAAGGCGGCGACACATCCACCACCCAATACGGAGAGTGAAAACATGCCAAACCTTAACGATTTGAAGAAAGAAGCCCAAGAAGAAAACCCTACTTTTGACCCCGCGTCCGGTGAAATGCTCCCGGTTGCATTGGTTGAAGAGAAGACGAGCCACGCCGTCAAACCCATAGCCCAATCGGTATGGGACGAGATTGTCAGCGCGGGACACACCATCCCCAACAACATGATTTTCTGCGGACTTGTTGGGCCGGAAGGTGTTGGTAAAACCGGCATCGTCTTGGACAGCATGACCGACGAACAGAAGAAGCGCGGTGATGTCATTTTCGTGTTGGACTTTGACGGCGGTGGACAGACCACCCGTGTCACCCACCACCGAGACCACGCACAAAACATTCGTTGTCTCAACCCCAATGTCATGTTTGAAACACTGGACGAGGATGGAGAAGCGCGAGAAGCCATTGACTACCCTGCCACGCATCGCCGTGTCATGAAAATTGGACAGACGCTCGTTGATTGGGCCGCACGCCCCGGAGATAAACCACGACTGCATTCGGTCCTCATCACTGCTGTTGACTTGTGGGATGAAGTGGCGAAGAATTGCATGTTCATTGAAGACTTGGGCACTGCACCCGATGGTATCGGTGCCAAGGTCAAGCCTCATGAACAGGTCGGACTTCGTTTCAACTGGCAGATTCGCACGACGCGGTTCCACCAACTCACCACCATTGCTCGCACACTGATGTCGCTTGGTGTTGCTGTCTACTTTGAGACGCACTTCAAGGACTTGCAAGACAAGTCCGGCACCGTTATTGGCAAGAAGGCTTCGTGGGAAAAGCACACCTCCAACTACCTCAACCAAATTCTCTACTTCCACAAGAAAAAGGTTCGCGGTGAAGACGGTTCTCCAACAGGAGAGACGCGCTACGAAGTTGAGTTTGTAAAGTGCAAAACCAACCCCGACCTCCTTGACCAGCGACGCACCATCATGGTGACAAAGAAAGACGAATCCCTGCAATGGTTTGGACTTCCCGAAATCCGAGAAGGTGACATGTGATGGCCGACTGGAAACGAACAGGTCAACCGGCCCACAACAAAGGCGAGCCGGTCAGTGAAGAAGACGCACCCCGATACGAAGCAAACCCTGCTTGCATCAAATGTGCAGGCACGGGGGAAATCATCGGAGAGCAACCCGTGTATGAATGGGGCGAGTGTGTGGATGTTGAATTCATCATTGAACCCTGCGATTGCATTTTCTACAAATGGGAAAGAAAGCCCGACAAACAATGTAAACAATGCTGTGGTGCAGGTGTCGTCCAAGAAAGGCTCATGCACGAGGGAGAAGTTGTTGTCTTTTTACATGACTGTGTTTGTTTGCGATTCGTCAAGGAAGGTGGAAAGAATGAGTAAGAAGGTGATTCACATCAAAGGAAAGAACAAGCCAAGAGCATGCGGTTCAATCGGTAACTACGAATGCTTGGGAAACGATAGCGCGCTTCCAATTTGCAAGAAATGTCAAGAGGTGTCTCAATGAGTCTTGCGCAAGGCACATTTGATACTGACATGTTGCGCGCTTTCGTTGGAGGATTTGGAGAGGGAGTCAATGACCTCCACTGCGAAATCAAAAACCTCCAACTCATCGGCGCGGTTGACATCTCTACGCACTTCTGCCGGAAGTCATGCCCGTTGGCAATGGTGAACGACAGCACCTATCATGCTGGCGTCATCCTCATTCCCGATGTTCACAAAGTGGTGGCATTCCTCAAAGCATCAAAGGAACCAACGACGACCATTCGTCATGTTGGTTCGCAACTGACAATCAAGAACGGGAACAACGAATACAGCACTCCGACCTACTCCGACATCATTTCCAACAGCACGGTTCCTCGCGCTACGATTGCAATCAAAGGCGCAACGGAGAATCAGTGGTCAACTCTTGGTCGCGCGAATCTGCAATGTCATGGGACTTCTACGATGGAATCGTTCAAGGGATTGGAAAGCATGTCAAAAGTTGTCGGTAAGGACGCGCCTGTCCGAATCACTGTTGATGACGGACAACTCACCATCACGGCTGGGACCAAGCGAGGTTCCCGCATGAGTCGGCAGGCTGACATTGACACAGACTTCAAGGGATTTTGCGAAGCCACCTTTGGTTCTCATGCTCCCAAGTTGTTCTCGCTTGTCCCCTCCGGCGACTGCATCGTCCACATGGGAGACAAGAGCGCATTTGTGATTGAGTCCGAAACAACACCGACGCTTCTCATCCTCAAGCACCAAGAGGGGGTAGACCAATGACCGAAGATGTAAACCGTTTCAGCAGATGCAAAGTATGTCCTCGCGTGTTTGACGAGAAAGATAAGATATTTGACGGTGGGACTGAGAAAGAATACAATGTTTACTACTGCAAGGATTGCGATAAGGACAACTACCTTTTCAATCAAAAATGGGGTAAGTGTCCAATGTGCTTAGGTGAGGATGTTGATGACCTCACAAACCTATGCAAAGAGTGTGCTGATGAAGTCAAGTCCCTACTTGCCGAACGAAGGGCGGGTGAATACTGATGATTGTTGACGCTATCTATCATGACGATGAAGCACCTACTCTCTATTACCGATACCGACAGAACGGAATGCTCATTGAACAGGAGACACACGATTGGCATCCCTACATGTTCATACCCGTTGGAACACCGGAATTCCGTATCCGACATATGCTCCGCGCGTATCCCGGTTCGTCAATTGATTACGATGAAACCTACGAAGCGATTGACGGGACGCCTCTTTGGAAGGTCTACGCAAACAATCCGTGGGACAAGAAAGGAATGCGCGAAATGTTTTCCCGAACTTACGAAGGCGATGTTGATGTGGTGGACCAGTATATCATTGACGAATTCTCTACGATGCCAAAGTGGAAGCCGCGCAAATGGTGGTATGACATTGAGTGCAACACCGGTGATGACAAATTCACAACTGTCATCGCCGTCATTGACTCCGACCTTGACACACCCGTCGTCTTTGCGTGGGCTGATGAGCGAACCAATTGCTCATTACCTCATGCCCAAGCGGGTCTTTGGGACAGAAGTGTGCGCGATACAGAATACCAACTACGACTCTACACTTCGGAAAACGAAATGTATGATGGCTTCATTGAGTTTTTACAGGCACGCAACCCCGACATGATGATTGCTCATGCGGGAACCTTCTTTGACATACCTCACATGATTGAACGCCTTGACCATATCTACGGTAAGGGAGGCTCGTCCAAGTTGAGTCCTCTTGGCATCATTCGCTATCCGAAGAAAGGGCAACGCTACCGATACGACGACCAACCTATTGCTGGACGCTGGCAATTTGATACCGCGGCACCCGAAGGGAGCGGCACCGGCTTTGAGCGTGTTTGGAAGGACAGCGGCGGCGGTCAACTACCCAACCTCAAGTTGAATACTATTGCTGAAACACTCGGTCTCGGCTCCAAGTTGACCGAGGACATTGAAGGCATGACCGTTCACAACGGATGGTATGAGTATTGGGATGAATTCGTTGACTACTGTTTGCTTGACACCGTTCTGCTACAAGGCATTGACGAGGCTCGCAATGTCACTGACTTCTTCGTTGAAATGGTTCGTTTGACTGGCGTATCGCTCAAGTCCGTGGCAAATGTCTCAAATTTTGCGCGCGGTTTAATTTCACGCAGGACCAAGAAGAAGGCACCGTCTCGGTATCAAGCAGAGCGACGCGACCTACAAGGCGCTGAATTCATTTTGAAAGAGCCGGGTCTCTATGAGGATGTCGCCGTCATTGATTACAAAGGGCTGTATCCATCACTCATGACTGGGTTCAATCTATCATGGGAAACGAAGCGAGACGGACCCGGTGAGAACATCATCAAGTTGGAGAACGGAACCTATTGGGACCAATCCGAGAAGGGCGTTCTTCCTCAAATCGTTGATTATTTGTTTGAATACCGTGATGTTTGTAAACAGAACATGCGCGATGCTGAGACAAAACAACAGCGCGCCGCATGGAATACTACCCAATCGGCAATTAAGCGCGTCATGGCGTCACTATACGGCATGACGGCGCACGCTGGCTATGGCTGGGCTGACATGGATATTGCTGAGACCATCCTTTCCGAAGGACGGCGATGCATTTCACTTCTTGACTCGGTGGCAACCAACATGGGCTACAATGTCCTCTACGGTTTCACCGACTCTGCTTTCATTCAAGTGCCGCTTGAGGATGCTGAAACCTTGGCCGCGCGTATCACTGATGTTGTCCAAGAACAAACGGGCAACAAGTCATTGGTGGCCGAACTTGAGGCTTACATCCCCTACTGGCTGTTTGCTGGCAAGAACCTCTACGCTGGCATCGTCGCATACCCCGAAGCCGACAAAGGCAAATGGAAAAGCGCGCGATTCATGAAGGGAAGCAACCTTGCTCCCATCAGCAAAAACAGCGAGCGAGAAGCCCTCACTCTCATTTGCAAGGGCGGTAATGAATCCGAAGTGCGCGAGACTGTTCTCAAAATGGTCGCTCCTTTGAGGCGTGGCGAATTTGAAGTGAAGGACATCAGTCAGTCAACGCGCATCGGTGTCTTTCCAAGCACGACTGCCGCGGCCCAAGCCGCGCTCTACTACAACACTCACATGGACGGTGAGGCTTTCTCCGTTGGAGACAGCGTGCCGTATGTCTATGTGTCTCACGCTCCGTTGGGACTCCCTCCTACGAAGTATGCGACATGGAGGGATGTGAGTGAACTTGAAGGCTTTGAGATTGACATCAAGGCCACCATCAAGAAATTGGTGGAAAAGAA
>Ga0098042_1000931_pt1 | contig 11229 bp, 5 predicted proteins | sample 9_EtaG_FD_75066 | JGI IMG/M metagenome (GOLD analysis project Ga0098042, IMG submission 75066) | Marine viral communities from the Subarctic Pacific Ocean - 9_ETSP_OMZ_AT15188 metaG | ecosystem: Environmental > Aquatic > Marine > Oceanic | place: Pacific Ocean | collected 2015-01-10
CATCAACTACTACAGAAGAACCTTATGAAGAGGATCATAGAAAATACGGTTTAATATTTTCAGGATTATATAACTCCAACTCTAGTTTAAACGAGTTAAATCAGTTTATAATGGCTGAAAAAATAACAAAAGATATAAACCCCACTTACGGTAGTATACAAAAACTATTTAGTAGAAACACAGATTTAGTTACATTTTGTGAGGATAGAGTTATAAAGATACTAGCTAACAAAGACGCTGTATTTAATGCTGATGGTAACCCACAGCTTACAGCTAATATAAACGTTCTGGGACAAACAATACCTTTTATAGGAGATTATGGTATATCAAAAAATCCAGAATCTTTTGCTAAAGAATCTTATAGAGCTTATTTTGCTGATAAACAAAGAGGAGCTGTATTAAGATTGTCAAAAGATGGGTTAACACCAATATCTGACCACGGTATGCACGACTGGTTTAGAGATAATTTAAAATATGCTGGTTTTATTGTTGGTAGTTACGACGCTTATAAGAGAAATTACAACATAACGTTAAAAGAAGCTATAACTCTTAATTTACTAACAAACTCAACTATTTCAAAAGGAACGTTGTTAGATTATACAGTGTTAGATACTACAAATTATGTTGATTCTATAACTGGCACTGGTTTTGATGAAGTTACTGGATGGTTTGATGGTAGTAATGGGTATCTAACTGGAGATAGTGCTTGGTGGGCAACCCAACCTCAACATGTTTCTACATATATGAACCGAAGTTTATTAGCTAGTGCTATTATAAGAGAATACCCACAGATATCTGCAGGTTATTTCCAGCAATTTTCAGCAGCTGGCACTATAATCCAAGCTTCTAGTAACGAAGTGTTTGACACAACAACCGCAAGTACTGATATTACTTACATGGCGGCTTATGGTGGTGGTTCTAATGGATTTAACAATATTACAGGAGCACCTTCTCACAATCAAGACAGGTTTATAAATGATTCTATGTCTAATCTTCCAAATAACGGTACGGATTATACTTTAGCCTCTGGTGTTGATAATAATATTTGGCACTTTGGTCAAGGTGTAAATAGCGTAACAACCTCACCTAGTGGTGGTGGTATTAACAATACGGAATGGTCAATTATAAATAAAGGTATAGCGTTTCAAAGTTATCCAGACTTAAGCGCTCCCGTTAGTTTAAATCCAGATACTTCTTTTATTAGAACACCAATAGCTTATGGTTTTCCATCATCCGCAAGAAACAATTTTTTTGCTGGAACAGAAATATTAAATAGTACTGCGCAAAGTGGTATAGGTTTATTTGAAACCGTACCAAGTGGAGGGTTAACTATACCTATGACAATATTTAATGGTGAAGAAGTAGAAATAAAAATAAAATTTCATATTCCACCTTACCAAAATACAGCTCAAGGAGCTGAAGATACTGTAAATGGACCTACTGTCTCTGGTTTACTAACTTCCGGTGATACGGCTCCAGATACAAATAAACCTGGTTCAGGTGTGTATAAAGGTTTTGAAATAAAACTACATGAAGGAACTCCAGCTAGTGATGGTTCAACGGTTATTGCTAGTAGTTTATTAATGAACCCTCCAAACAATACAAATCAAAACCTTCCATACACTTATTCAGCTAATGGTTTTAACTCAAATTATCAAACTAGTCCTATATTTCAAACAAGCTCGTATGCTCCAACTTTAGACACTTCTCCGGAAAAAGAACATACATTTACGCTTAAATTTACAAACGGCACAGAAAACGCTGGTATTGTTGTTGAAAGATTACAGATAACTGTACATTTAATATTTACAGATTCAGCTGGTAACAAGTACACGGATCCAAGCCTTCAAACGGGTAGTGCTGTTTTAGATTATTTATATATAATAAAACGATATAGATTAGAAGATGTTGGAACACCGGCTATAACACAACAAGCTGACATACCAGCTATTCCAGCTACCACTATCCCAGCGTGGACAGAAGTTGTTATACCTGATTATCCCGATTCTTGGAGTAGCCAATCACCACAGTATGGTGGAAGTTCCCCTGTACCTCCTAGAGATTATTTTGAAATGTTAAACAACGAGGCGCAATTTGGTACATCAAACCCACCAATAACACAATCTCAAGACGGCACAGCCGTTAACATGAGTGATGGTTCTGTTTTTTCTACTGGTACTACTTATAACTGGTATGAAGGTACTAACAATAGTACCACAGGTTATCAAGATACATATACAACTCCAAATGAAATTTATGATTTAGCTACAGACACGTTTATAACCCAAACCGTTGATGATGGTACTGGTGTTCAAGTATCATTTCCAGAACAACCTGGAATTTACGAAACTGTTAGGATTAAAGCTCAAACCATGAATTCAGACTGGACGCAGTTTAGACTTGATATTGTTAATAGTAATACTAATGATAAATTAGAAATTGGTGCTTGGTATTGCATAGATGTATTTGCTGATGAAAGTGGCGTTGGATTAGCTCCTGAAACTAACGGAACATGGAGTCCAACTGGCCAAGGTCAAATATTAGTATATGATGTTTGTAATACAAATTTAGTACTAGACAGTAATGATGAATTAAATTGGGGTACAGGTGGATCTACTACTGAACGATATCCAGTGGGACATCTTGGTAAAATAATAAAAGGAGATACTATTGCTCAACAATCTTGGTATGGTGGTAATGCTGGCGATAATATACCAAGAAGACATATAGCTTTAGAATATTATAAACCTAACATGAGAGATTCTTCTGTAAGTGGTAGTGTCTGGACATTAGCAGGAGGTACAGAAAGAAGTAATATTGGTGAAACAACATATGGTACTTACTGGAACGTTGGTAATCCTAGCTATAGAGCTATATTCCAAAACCATCCTAATAGTCACGCTGCCAAAGCGTCTAACCAGTCAGGTCAAAATTATTTTAACCTTGTTTTTAGACATTGTGATATTGATGTAAGAACAATAGCTATAACTAAAATACAAAGCCCAACAAATACAAATCCGGCAGTAGACGGTTACGGTGGTATGCTAGACGCTACGCCTAATTTAGTACCAACTATAAGTAGTTCAGCACCTTGGATAACACACGAGTGGTGGAGAAGCGCTGCTGATGGAGGTAGTAATTTTTCTGGCTTTAATCATGGGTTAAAAGATCCTAAGTGTTATTATTTAGAAAATCAAGGTTATGGTGGTTTAAATTTTGATAGTTATGCTTATCATACCTCTTATGACGGTAGTAACGTTCAAAACAAACCTGGTGCTAGTGCTGCTTGGATGTATTATTTTAACGACCATCCATCCGCAAATCCAGCAGGCTCTTTAAATTCTCCACAAGAATCTACTGAAGGTTGGGAGTTAGCTTTTGAGGTTAACAAAGGTGTAGATAAATTTGGTGTTCCTAGAGCTAATATGGAAGGTAGTTTTAACGGTCGAGTTACTAATAAAGTAGGTGATTTCCCAGTACCAAACCCACAAACAGACCCTCCTAGATTTGGTGGTTTTGAATTTGGTAATCTTCAACATGATGGTCATTACAAAATAACCGGTAATATGAACGGTAACGGTCCTTATGAAATATTATACAAAGGCCCACATTCATCAACACCTACACAATATGTTAATTATAATACAGTAGTAAGTAATGCTCAAATTGTTAATATAGGTGATATCAACACTTGGATGCCTTTAGATAATTCTGCTTATGCGGCTAGAGTGTATTTTAACTCACAAGGTCAAGCTCCTTTTGCTTTTGTAGGCGCTATAAAAGATGTTACACTTAAAAATAACACTGATTGGTTTACTGGTGGTAGTATAGATGCTTGGAGTTTTCAAGGTTTTGATCCTGTGGATGATGATTTTATATTTTTTGATGATCAAACCAACCCACAAAACCCAGCTATAGGTTTTAATAACGCTCCGTCTACAACTGTTGTAGCTGATAGAATACAGGTGCAACAAGTTATTTCAAACGTTACCTATATTAACGAAAGTTATTTAATAGAATTTGAGTACGATATTACAGGTGGAGAAATAGAATGCTATTATTTTAACAACGCTGGAGATGGTTTTAGAACGTCTTCGGTTACAGGTAGTGGCTTTTATAGCAGCACACATATTGTTGGTGAGTTAGATGTTAACACTGGATTGCCTTTATATACTAAACACAACGACGAGTTAGTTAATACATTTGTTATATTTGCCTCTTCTGGGTTTGTTAGTGGTACTATAGATACTTTAAGTATGAAACAAATAACGGCATTATCACCAAGACATGTTTATTCTACACCTGATGATAATCCTACGGCTTTAGCACCATCAACTGTAACTTACGATGAAAGCGTTAAAGGTTGGGTAAGTTTTAAATCTTATATACCTGAACAGGGTTTAAGTTTAGCAAAAAAATATTATACTATTAAAAATGGTACTTTATACGAACACCACGCACTTGGAGTAAGTAGAAATTTATTTTATAGTAACTTTATAGAATCATCGTTAACAGCAGTATTAAATCAAGAGCCTTCTACTATTAAAATGTTTAACACATTAAACTATGAAGGTACTCAATCAAAAGTAGATCAATATATAACAAGTGGAGATTTAAGTAATATAGATACTTATAACTTACAAGCTAAATCAGGTTGGTATGCTAACTATATACATACGGATAAACAACGTGGTAATATAAAGGAGTTTATAGAAAAAGAAGGTAAGTGGTTTAACTACATAAAAGGTGTTACGTCACAGGACATGTTAGATACAGCGGAATTTAGTTTTCAAGGATTAGGGATAGTCTCAAGTGTTGATACTACAAATAATCAAAGTTTATAAATAAAAGAGATATGCCACAAATAAAACAATTTAATATTGATCAAAGTAAAATGCCTAAGTCTAAAACTAAAAGACAATATAACATTACTGGTGATGTAAACTCTAAATACATATTACAAGTTGTTAATAGTGATAATAAATTTTATAATTTTAAATCAAAAACTTTTACTAATGTTTTTACTCCAGAAAGTTTTCTGAAAAAAACCATGAGTTCTACTTCTGAAACGGATTTTATTTTATTCCCAAGTGTTTCTGGTAATATTACTTATGATATCATTTTAATAGCATCACCTGAAAATAACACTTTTTTCTCAAATTCAGTTACTGGGGGCGGTGATCATGTGATTAGCAAGAGGATAGAGCAACAGGGTAACGTTACTTTAACACTTCATTTAGACACGGCAAGCACCGCTAATTACGGTGATCCAACAACTCCAGCTAATTTAGAAGATCCACCAGCTGCTGATATTACAGCTGAAGCTCCACCTAGTCACAGTGGTAAAGTTATATTAGATACAAGTTATGTTGTTTATAATAGAAAAACTAGTGGTGAAGGTTACGGTTTAAGATTAACTAGACAACCGCTAGATACTGATTGGTATTATCAAGAAACAGAGGTGATAATTACAAACCCAGCTGGAGATGGTGTTAGTAACAACGTTGTAATAGTAAGTGATTTAACAGGTTTAATTACAGGTATGGAGCTAGTATATCATAAAGGAACAACAGCTCCTTCTTCGACTACAACTATTACTAATATAAATACAGCTACAAGAACAATTACATTTTCTTCATCTAGCGCTTTTGAGCACGGTGAAACTATGACTTTTAGAGCTTATGGTAGTAGTGCTATTAGTGAAGCTATTGGAGGTAGTATTGTATTTGGCCCTGGAAAAGCAGCCATGTTAAGTTTAACAAAAACAGTTAAATCTGGTGCTACGAGCGCTAATATAACTATCACTGATACATATGGTATATCTGGTGGTGGTCATGTTACTGTAACTGGTGTAGGTATTAATAATGCAACGACTAACAATATAAATACGGTAACTGAAGATGTTGATGGTGGTGGTAGCCCTGATGGTGTTATAGCTATGGATAATTCTTCTACTGTTACAACTGGAACTTTATTAACCTTTACAGGATCAGCTACACAGATAAAAATAGCTTTTGGAGCTTCTATTACTACTTTCCCATCAGTTAATAAAACAATATATTTAAACTTAGATAACTTTATAACGCCCGGAGCGGCATCATAATTATGCAAATAAATTTAACAACACAATTAGCGAACACGTCATTACAAGTAGGTGATGAAGCTTATTTTGTACCTATAGCTAATATAACTACTATCAACGGACAAACATCCTCGTCAGATCAACCTCTTTTTTTAGGTGTTATATCAGGTGTTGGTAGTGATTTTATTGTTTTAGATGATAATAGTTTAAGCGTAGATGCTGCTAATTTAGCCGCAGACGATTATATTATGTTTTCAAAAAATAAAACAGTAAATAATGCTAGCATGTTAGGTTATTATGCTGAGGTACAGTTAAAGAATAGTTCAACCGCTAGAGCTGAATTATTTGCGTTAAGTTCTGAAATTATTCCTAGTAGTAAATAAACGCTAAAAACTGTAACTATATTAATACAGAATAAATTAAATTAAATTATGAACAATATAACTTTTAGATCGTTTAAAAAAGGCGATTATAAAATGTGTTGTGATTGGTGGAAATGGTGGTGGAAAGATATACCTGTAAAGAAAGAACTATTACCACAAGATGGCACATGTTTTATTATAGAAAGCAACAATATACCTGTAGCTGCTGGGTTTTTATATACATTTGAAAATCCATTAGTAGCTTATGGTCCAACATGGGTTGTGTCAAACCCAGAATATAAAGAAAAAAATAGAAGACAAGTACTAGAACTTTTAATAACATGTATAGAGGAAGAAGCTAAAAAACTTGGAGTAATGCAGTTATTTACTGTTTGTGGTAATAGGTTTATGCAACAAATACATAAAAAACTAGACTGGTATATGCAACCAGCAGCCTATGAGGCTTTTAAATATTTATAAATATGGGAAAAAGAAGACAAAGACGTTTAGAACGACAAATGATGCAAGCTACAGAAAAACAAATGGCTGAGCAACAAGAAAAATTAACAGCATCACGAAACACGCTTGAAGAACAAAAACAAGAGTATAAAGAGTTTACTTTTCAAAACCCTTATGCTGATGTAGAAAACTTTTATGAAGATATACAAGTTGATACTGAAGCTGCTGATTTTCAAATGGAACAAGCTGCTCAACAAAGAGCTAATATATTATCTGGTTTAAGAGGTGCTGCTGGAGCCAGTGGTGTTGCTGGTCTAGCACAAGCTTTAGCTAACCAAGCTACGATGCAGACTAGACAAGTTAGTGTTGATTTAGCTAGACAAGAACGACAAGGTCAGATGCTGGCTAGACAAGGTGCTCAACAAGCTGACATGCTTAGACGTCAAGGTCAAGCCGCTGTTCAAAGTGCAGAGTTTGGTAGAACATCTACTTTACTTGCTTCTGAGTATGGTATGGCAGCAGGTGCTGAAGCTGGTGTACAAGCTGCTTATGGAAACGAAATGGCAGCATTTGGTGCAGCTTCACAAATGCAATCAGCTAGAATAGGTATGTATGGTCAAATAATAGGTGGTATTGCTGGTGGTGTAGGCGCTTATTATGGGGCTAAAAGTTAAAATTTTAAATAAATATAAGTATGGCAAAAAAAACAGCAGGATTAAATTTAGCGGGTAGCGCGGATCCAAGTATAGTACAAGCTGCAACTAGAATGGGTATGGCCGGTATACCAAAAGATCTTAGTAAAGCTTTTAGTATGGTAGCTACTGGCTACAGTCAACAAATGGCTGCTTTTGGTCAAGCAGGCGCTAAACTAGGACAAATAGCTGGTCAACTAGCAGGTCCTTTAGTAGATAAAGCTATAGATAATATACAGTTTGAATATTCAAAAAGTATAAAAAACCCAGCCGATTTAGATGAAACAGTTGTTAAAGAATTTATGAGTATAAACAAGAATATAAAAGAAATGCTTAAAAGTGATGATGCGGCAATAGTAGAACAAGGTAAAGCTTTAAAAACAAGTTGGATGTATAATGCTGATAGAGTACGCGCTGGGTTGGCGGCGAATGATTTTATGGTTGGCAGTGCTTTAAGTGATGCTATGAAAAACGGTCGATATAATAACGAGTTACTTTTTTATAACGCTAGCCAAGCTAAAGGCGCTCCAATATCTGCAGATTCAGGCTTACCTGAAGAATACCACGGTGTACAAATGTTACCCACGATAGATGATGGTAAAATAAAATACGGCTTGTTTAAAGATGGTAAGCCAGTGAGTGGGTTAAAAGGTAATGAAATACAATATGCTGATGATAATAATAAACAATATATTCTTGGTGTAGATGATTTTGGTAAAAACATTGTTACAGAAAGTGCGTTTAGAGCACCAGTAAATGCTTTTACAAATGATATTATTAAAAACGCACAAAAAGGTGGTAAGTTTGACGAAACAATGTTGAAAAACAGTATATTAAGTTTAAAGGTAGATGGTAAGTCTATAACTAGTAAAGATGTTGAAGATATGTCTCATTTTTTGTTCCCAGGTGTAACTGAAACTTTTGCAGATCATTTAGGTAAAATAAATCCAACTACAGCAGCGGCATATATAGAAGCAAACCCTAGTATATTAAGTAATTTAAAAGACATAACCGGTGATGGAAAGGTTGATCAAGACGACATGAGTTTTGAAGTTGGTTCCGATGGTTTTGCAAATATACTTAATGGTATGAAAAAAGATAAAAACGCTTTTGCTGATTGGTATACTGGTGAATTAAAAAAGAAACATGATTTAAATCTTAAAACATCAACAAGTACAACTACAAAAACAAGTGATAAATATGAAATGCCAGGTGGACAGTATACTGATAAAACTAGAGTAGATAAAGATGTAAAATTATTAAATCAAGATCTTAACACAATACCTGAGCAAATAGCTTGGAACGGTTTAAGGTGGAGAAAACAAAACGGACAATATCAAGTGTTTGACACAGATAAAGGAACATATGTTAATAAAACTAAAAATAGTTTAAGACTTAACCTTAGTTTTGATGAAACAGTTGGTTATAAAGTAGGTACATCTAGCGCTTCTAAAATGACTATACAAGAAGCTAACAATGTACTTAACAATCCTAATATATATCCTGTTGCTACGATAAACGAGGCTAAAACCTTATTAGGACAAACAAGTACAAAATCAAACATAAACATTGGGTTTGATCCTAATAATTTAAGTGGTAAAAAACTTTTAGACTAAAATAATTAAAATGCCAGATATAAAAGATTTATACGATGTTTTAACTTCTCCAGAAAATGCTAATAAGTATTTTACTGAAACACCTTCTTTTGAAGACTTTCAAAAAAAATTACAAAATGAAAGTTATCAAAGTAAAGTACATGGAATAGTGCTTAATGATCTTCAAGTTTATTCTGGAGGTATAAATACTTTTAAAAATCAATTTACACCTAACGCCCCTGTAGAAGTAAATATACCTAGCAAAGAAATTTTTGATTCTAAATTTCTTACCAAAGAAAAACCACCTGAAACATATGTAGATAATGATAATGTTAATTGGAGTTTAGAAAAAGGTTTACAAGGTGATTTTTGGTACTCAGACGGAAAAATAGGTAGCCCTGAAAAACAAAAAGAAATAAATCAAACTATTTTTGATCAAGCTAAATTAGTTCCTAATAAAGATTTTTTTGGACAAGATTCTGAAAACGCTAGTAATGAATTAAAAGCTCTTCTTGGAGAAGCTTTTAAAATAAAAGACTTGGGACATATATCAGTTTATGATATGAAGGATGAAAAAACAGGAGTTCCTATTTGGCAAGATCCAAATAATCCGCTAAATCAGTTTAGGGGTATTAGAGGTGTACAAGGTATAGAAATATCCACAATAGATGGTAAGAACAAAGCAATAATACCATTTAATGTTTTTGATGAAAATGTTGATTTACGTAATTTAACTGACGCTTTAGTGCAGGGAGAGCATTCTCAGCATTTTGGAAAAATTATGACATTAGAAGAAGCTAAAAATACGGAAATTTATAAACAAACAGCTGAAAAAGTTGGGCGCTTCTCTAATAATTCTTATAAAATACTAAATGATTTTTTAGAAAATAATTCTACAAATGAATCTAATTTAGCTTTAGCAAAACAACAAAAAAAAGTTAGAAACGTAACTGAACTATATAACGAGTATTCTAACTCAAAATATAATTTAAAAGAAATAGAGTCACAACTTTTAGATCCAAACGACGAAAAATACAACAAAGATTTATTTAAAAGAACGTTAAAGTATATAACTAAAACTGGTACGGGTGTTTATGATGAACCATATAGAGAAGAGTTAGAAGAGGCTAGAAAACTATTAAGACAAGAAGAACAATATACTTTTACTGGTGAATTTGAACCTCTTGTCCCAGAAACTCCAGGTATAAATATAAGCATACCAAAAATAACTGAAATTCCACAAGAGTTAGTAGAACAAAAAGCTAGAGAAATAATTGTAGAAAACGAAAGATTAAAAATAAAAGAAAACACTATAACAGATTTTTTAAATGATCTAGAAGACGGTGATGTTTTACCCTTGTCTTTACAGGCTTTTAAAGACAATCCAGAGCTTTTACAAAAGGTATTAACACAAGGTCAAGAAAATTTTAGCAAAGAATATGCTCTAAAAACAGAAATGTATCTTGAAGAAAAAAGTGTTTTTGATTCAGACGAGTTTAAAAACTTTGAAGATTTATCTAAAAAACTAAGTGATCCTAACCATAAGTTTACAACTGTAGAAGGAGAGCCAATGGTTATATTAACAGACTCTAGAAAACAAGTTCCAAAAAGAATAATAGATAAATATAATTCTGATAGAGCTAAATTTGGACCAAAAGTTGAAAAAGTTGTTAGTTTACAAAACGATATAGTAGATAATATACAAGATATTGAAGATGTTGGTTTACAATTAGACTTATTAAAAAGAAGTTACAATGGTTGGGAGAACTTTTTGAAAGGAACTAGCTTGAGTTTCAAAGAGTTAGTTGTTAATATCGGAGGTTTTACAGATGATGTTAAGCTTGTGACTATACCTACCCCTATAGGAATTAAACAAGTTCCTATATTCACACATAACGTAGAAAGACATAACGCTTGGGTAGAAAAGAAAAGAGCTATAGATAAAGAAAGGCAAAAAATGGAAAAGCCTATAGATTTTGACAATGCTTTTGATAGTTGGAAAAACTTTGGTAAATTTTCTACTACTGAATTACAAAATC
>Ga0098042_1000935_pt1 | contig 11194 bp, 11 predicted proteins | sample 9_EtaG_FD_75066 | JGI IMG/M metagenome (GOLD analysis project Ga0098042, IMG submission 75066) | Marine viral communities from the Subarctic Pacific Ocean - 9_ETSP_OMZ_AT15188 metaG | ecosystem: Environmental > Aquatic > Marine > Oceanic | place: Pacific Ocean | collected 2015-01-10
GATACTTCTACAACTTTAGCTGAAATTTGTGTGTGGTTTCCTTTACGAACAGCGTTAGTTGGCGCAGTGTTAGATAATCCAACATCACCCTCTATTTGTCTGTTCGCACCTGTTGCTGCAAGGTCAACTTCACTCCACTCAAAAAAAGTGTTGTCTACGTTGCGTGAACCAATAGTAGACATAAAAATAGTCTCTGTTGGTGTAATAGAAGCCATCGCTTCTGATAAATCCTCACGGATTGTTGTGACGTCATACGTCTCGTTTGTGTTTGCTGTAACAGCCATTGCTGTATCCTTTCTGCAAAAGTTAAGGGTTTAGAAGATAATCAGCGACACTATCAATATCGCCTTTTGATCTCATGTTCGCCTCTGCTTTTTTAGCCCTTGATACTTTCCCTGCACTAGCCGCACGTTTAGCTGCTGGTTTGACCACTGGTCTTGCACCTTCCGCTTTCTGTTGCGCCTTACCTTTGTTAGCCTGTAACTCACGCCACTTTATCGCATCATTCAAAACCATAACTTCTTCCGCATATTTTACAGTATTTATCTGATCATCAGATAAGTTGTAATGTTTTTTTGCTTTTGTCGCTACTTCTTGAATGAATACACTACGCTTTTCAGGATTAGCAAACTCTGGCATCCACTCAGCAAGGCGCATAGCCTGTTGGTTTAGGAAATCTTGCTCTTGCTTTTGTTTAGCCTGGTGTTGTTGCTGCACCTGAACAGATAGTTGTTGCTCAAATTGTTGACGTTTATCTACAGCCCTACGATATTCTGCTTCTTTTTCTAAATAACCTAGAGGGTCACTAGCTCGTAGTTCCTCTGATGGATATTCAGGCACTTTTGGAATATCGCCATTTTGCAGTTGTTGTACCAAATGCTGTAGCACTTGGCGTTCCTGGGTTATTTGTTGCTGCGCTTCATCTAAAGTTTTTTTAGTTTCTGCGTTCTCAGCCATTCCCTTTTGGATATACTTTTGCCCTGAATAGCCACGTTGTAGTTCATCCAAAGTTACCTCAGTTTCGATGCCATCTACTTTGACTTTATACTGTGGTTCTGGTTGAACTTCGTCCTGTTCAGCTTCTTCGTATTCCTCACCCAAATCTACTTCGTTGGCTTGGGCTTCAACGTCATCCTGTTCCTCAACAACTTCTTCAGTTACTTCAGGTTGTTCGTCAACAATTGCTTCAACAACTTCGTCTGCTGCTTTCTCAGGATTATCTGGCGTTTCCATAATCAAGTTTTCGGCAACCGCCTGTACTGTATTGCCGTTGATTGGGTTAGTCGTGGACACGGTGCTTTCCCTTCTTTGTAAATAGCGTCAATGTGTCAACATGTGACTGTAATTCACGCTCAATTGCATTTAATGCACAGATCATACTGTGCGCTTCTTCACGCCTCTCCACTTCAGAAGGTGCGCTGTTTGCGAAAATAGCTTTCTGCTGATCTCGCAAATTCTCCATAGTTTTAATAAACCATTCATTTTCTAATAGTGATTTAGACCGTTTGGCCTTTTGCTCCATATCCAAATCACATTCCCATCATTTGTTCATTATGTGGTCTAGCTGCGTCTTGCTCTGCTTTAATACTAGCAGTATCTACAGCAGTACCATATTTACCTAATATTTCTGCAACTTTTACAGCTAAATCTTGCACCATTTCATCTCTAGCTAAATCATCATCCATGCCTAATTTATGCATTTTATACTGCATGTCCATCTGCGCTTTTGTCATATCTACTTGCGCTTTTGTTTGTGCTTTCATTGCCTCTGTTTGCATAAATGCAGCATTTGGATCTTGTTGCTGTTGTGCTTGCGCCATCATAGCTTGCTGCTGTTGCGCCATCATCATCATTTGTTGCTCTATTTCTGTTGTCATTGGCATAAAATAACGATCAGAATTTCTTACTCCACCAAGTGCTAATAAATCAGCTAAAGTATTTCTAATTTGAGTTAAGGTTACTATGCCGTTATTTGCTCCATATGCTTGATAAATACTTTGCTGTATCTGTAATGTTTGCTGCAACACTGCTGCACGTTCATTTTCGCGCCCTGTACCTAATCCGACATTTACCGTTAGATCCATATCCGTTTCCCATGCAGCAGGGTCTATTGGAACAAAAGTGCCATTCAAACGCATAAGTTCTTCACCATCAGCATTTTTAACCATAAGATCTAACATTAGGCGAAACATTTGTTTCATGCCACCTTCTGCAAAATTACGTGCAATGACTTCTGCTTGCCCTGTTTGTCCTTCCATTGATGCAGCGATAGCTGTTGCTGTAGAAGATTTTAAAACATCTGGATTTAATCCTTGCGCCATTTTAGAAACGCCAGTTTTATTATCAACTAATTGGTCAAAATATTGTAAGGCTGGCAACGTGCTACCAGCAGTGAAAGGCACTGTCATTTCACTTATTGCGTTTGGCGCTTTGACACGTACTATTCTTCCAATTTCAGGGTTTAATAAATCTTCAACAGCAACTTGACCATCGACATATTGCACACCTGGGTTATTAGTTAGTGCAACATTATCTAGCACACCGCGCAACATTGCAGTTGCAGCATCTTGGTCAGATATTACTAAATCAACTAAACTTGTGCCAAAAAACGCATGTGGTTCAGGGTCACATTCAAAAATTGCATAAGGTGCAGCGTCAGCTTCATAAAAATTTAATATTTTGTAAGTCGAACCAACACATAAAAATTGATACAATCGTGGTATTCCTGTACCCTCTATATCTAATTCCATATATGCTTGTGTTAAAGTAACCTTCCTTGATGCCGCGCTAGTGTTCTCATCTTCACCTTCATCAATTGCGTAACCACGCCTTTCAAACTCTGCTTCGTCATCTACAGTGCTATATTCTGTGCTATCTAAACCGTCTAGATCTTCAAGATCAAAACCCATCGCAAGAATATCGGACACTCTTACTTCTGTGCTATGACCACATACATAAAAATTATCAATTCCACGTGCGTTACGATCTACAAAAAAATCTTCAGGTGGCACACTTTCTATACATATTTCACCATGTGGCACTGACCTAGATAATTTGACGTCATGCTCTGGCACTTCTATCTCAACACCTTCTTCATCAATAGATATGCTTGTGCGTATTTCATGCTCTAAAACTTCTACATCATCTTCACCTACCAATGCTGTAAACGCTTCGTCAGTCAAATTACGCATTGTAAATATTTCAGGTTTCATACCCTCATTAAAGTACACATAAGCAATGCCAGTTTTTTTGACCATTGCATCTTGGAAAACATCGTTTAAAACTTTGTAACCATTATGTTTTTGAAATTTATATGTAACAAAACTTGTTGCTTGTTCTGCGGCTGCAACATCTTCTGGGCCTTTTGGTACAAACTCAACAGGCTTATCGCTTGTTAGAAATATGCGCTGAATACTTGGTTTAATGCCTCTAACTGCTTCTCTACATTTTGATGCAACGACACTAGACCTTCCGTCCTCATGCCCTATGTCAACTTCATTATCAAAATAGCGTTGGGCTTTAATTCTTTGTGGTGCTATCTCACTATCCACGAAATCCACTGCGTCTTGTACTGCTTTAGAAACAATGCTTTCAATTTGTGTTTGATCTAATGGTTCTAATCGCATTTTTTTACCTTACAAGTGTTTCTATTTCTTGATCTAATCCAGCAGTCGCACCTCTTGTTGTAGCTGTTGCGCCACTTTCTACTAAATTGGCAGACGCCTCTAGAATTTTATATGCACCAGGATTTTTCTTTATAACTTCGTCAGCTAAGTTGTTTGCAACAATATTTCTAAATAATTCTACTTTGTTTTTTAAAGACATTTCTCGTACAAATCTAACACCTGTTGTAGCTGATTGCTCTAGCAATAATCCTACGGCTGCACCTATTGCTGGGTCACCTATTTGCGAACCTGCTGCTGCTGCAAGCACACCTGTCGTACTTGCTAAACCACCACCCATAACATTCCTACCGCCAGTTAATGAAAAACCTGCTGCTGAAATATTGCCAATTAAATTACCAATCGGTGTACCATTTCTAATTTGTGTCAAAAGTGCTAATTCTGATTTACTGAACTGCCTACGTTTTTTTTCACTACGCAAAATATTGCTAATTTGATTTCTAAGACCACTTTCTAAACCCCCTGCGTAAGTTTGAGCGTCTCTTAGAAGCTTATCAACAACTTCAGTTTTCCGCATTTTTTTCCAAGTTTCTCTAGCTTTTTTTAATTCTGATACTGCTTTTGCTGAATTGCCACTATATATTTGTCCTTCACTTAAATTTTCTACAAAATCATCAATATTTTTTTTAATAATGCCAGCAACTCTTTGTTCGGCTGGATTTGTAAAATCTGCTGCTGCGTCACCTGCTAACCCACGCCAATATTGCAAGTCATCAAATCCAACAGCGTCTCCCTCTGTTTTAATAATATTAGTAACTTCTTTTTTTATATCTGAAATTACACCTGATGATTTTGGCGTTAAAGAAGAACTTATAGCTCTTGATGCTCTGCCACTACCTGTAACTTCGCTAATCGTATTATCAATTATTTTTGCAAATTCTTCTGGTGCAATTTTAACACCTTGTTCAGCAGCATTTTTGTAAGCTGCGTTTGCTTCACTCCGCAATTGTTGGACTGTTTTACCACCTTGTGCAGCAGCAGTTTGTGCTTTTTTTGATATATATGACCTTATTTGCTCTGCAATCGTAGTGCCAGCAACTGCAAAAGTACCACCTAATATTGCACCTAACGCTGCACCTACAGGCGCTGCCATCAAACGATCATTTATTGAGCCATCTGCGCTAAAAAATGCCCCTGAGCCACCTAATCCAAGACCTAATCCAACACCTTGCTTTACATTTTTAGCTGTGCCTAACGGTACTACTGCACCACCAACCAACTCTGACGCAATTGCTGTTTTAGGGTTTGTTTCTCTAAATTGCCCTAATCTACTACGCTCTTTTTGCAATTCTTGTTCATACATATCTGAAAAAGAACCTGCGCCCTGACCCAATAAACTTTTTGCCCCTGCTGTTCCAGCAGCAACTACTTCATCACCACCACCAAAAGTCATGCCCTGAAAAAAACTACGCAAAGCACCAGTAGGATTGTTGCCAACGTTTGCAGACGTTTGATTTTCAAACCGCACTGCATCGCCTTTTTGACCTGCAACTTTAAGAAAATCTAATGTTTGTGTTTTATTAAAACCTAATTGTTTTGCGAATTGTACTAATGGTAAATCTCTGTAGGTTTTATTGTAAATTCCATAAGCTAATTGCCCATCAGAAAGATCATTATACTGTGGAAATTTTTTTCTGTATTCATCTAATTTAGTCATTGCGTATTCCCAAAGGGTCATTGTCTGCATTTGTGTTTACACTGCCTGTCGGATTGCCTGAACCTGTTAATCCTAAAAAGTCAGTATAATAACTTTCGTATGTTGTATTCGGTTTAGATAGATAAATAGCTGTTTCCGTCAAAGCTACTAGAGCTTTTTGTTTTGCTTCTTTGCGTTCCGTTATCCACGTTCTTAATTCTTCTGGTGACAATTGATCTGATGGTAACGCAGTATCCATTGCTAAATTTAACTCACCTTCACTCAACGCTCCGAATGTTACAGAACCAATTACATCTAATCCTAATTCTTTTTTAGCAGTATCTAATAATGCAGTTTGTGCAGTTATTGTTGGGATTAACGCAGCAACACGCCCTGTTGAAGCACCATTATCTAATGCATTTAAGGCAGCATCATAATTACTTACAGTGCTTTGCATATTACCTCTTTGTTTGTTGATTTCATCAATCCAAATAATTTTTCTTGCACCCTCACTTTCAGCTTGTTTTATTGCTGATGCAAATTCTAATTTACCTTCTCCAGTGCCTTGCGCTCTGCCTTGATAAATATTTCTTTGATTTTCAACATTTCTAGCATTTGCTTCCGCTATAAATTGTGTTGCTTCTTCTCCTGTTAAAATTCTTCCATCAACAGTAGAAACCTGTAAATTACCTTGCCTATCTAATGAAACGCTCCCACTTAAATCTGGTAAAAATTGTGATGATTGCACTCCTGTTGTTTGCGCTCTTGCTTTGTTATTTATTAGTGTTTTAAAAGCATCTTGATATGACATACCACCACTTTGCACAGCAGCTAGTAATTGTTGCGCCAACTGATCCCCACCTGCTGCCATTTTTTGCAATTCTTGCAGACTACGGTTTTTATTTTGTTCATTTAAACGCTGTTGTCCTTGCGCTCTTATTGCTTCCCCACCACGCATAGAAGGTAAAATTAATGGGTCAAGCGCCTGTCCAAAATTTTGCAAAGGTGTTAAACCAGTAGTTGGATTAGGTCTACGCATACGATTTAAAAAACTAAATAAACCACCTGTTTGTGGATCTGGGTTCATCATAACTTAATCCTAACTCATCATTGCTATAGTTTGCAGATAATTAAACAGCCCTGGGCTTGCGCTGGTTTGCTGCCCTGAAAGACTTGGTGTTCCTGATATTGCCGCTAGAAGGGTGTTTAATCCTTGCGCTGGTGTTTGTTGGTATCTATCAAAGTTTCCTCTAGCACTATCAATTAGTTGTTGCTGTATGCCGCGCTGTTGCGCCCCTTGTGCAGCCATTCTATCCTGTATCGACTGACCATACCCAAAAGACTGCCTACCTAAGTTACCAAGCTGCTGTGCAGCCCCTAGACGCTGTTGATTGCCTTGCAACCCTGCGCTTTGATTAAGTTGTTGTGCAGTCATGCCAGCTTGTGCGCCAAACTGTGATGCTTGATTTTGTGCATTTGCTAAATTTTGCGCTGCGCCTAACGCTGTATTAAATCCTTGTTGTCGTAAATTACCAACCATATTAGCTGCTTGTTTACCATAGCCTAACCTAGTTTGGGCTTCTGCTACACCCTGCCGACTACCACCAAATGCGTTTGCAGCCTGTGCTTGCGCTCCTAATTGATTTAGAGCAAGATCTTGCGCCTGACCTATATCGGCTAAACTTTGTTGCACAACTTGGCTTTCATATGGATTTTGAAATTGCCCAATCATTGCGGCTGGATTAGCTGCCTGATAAGACGTTGCTTGCACTTGTGATGGCATGTAACCCATACCAGCCCCTGTACCTGCTAATGCTGCTTGTTGCGCCCCTGATGCTTGTGCAAAAGGGTTTGCTGTCATTTGTGGGTTTGCACCGCCAGCCATATTACTCTCCTATTTACCGCGACTACCGCCTTGCATTTCTAAGGCTACAGGTTGATTTTGTGGCGCTCTATCGCCAATTGTTCCATCAGGTGCTATGCCAAAACTTTCAGCATAATCTCTAATAGGTTGTGGTACATTACCGATCATTTGCTCAGTCATAGGTGCTGATGAATATCCTTGTATTCCACCCATGTTTTGTACTGGTGGCAAATAACTGCTTGTATCTACAGTTGGCATACCGAAAGATTGTGCCGCCATGTCTGTATATTGATTTGCTAATTGTTCTTGCGGTGATAATGCTGCAACTTGCACACCAGTATCTGGTATGTATGTGCTTTGCAAAGGAACTAAATCAGCCGCCATGCCTAATTGTTGTTGTACTGGAGTTTCCAAAAACTCTGGCAAAATTACTTCTTGTGTTTGTCTACCGCCTTTAGCCATCTTTTATGTCCTTATGAAAATGAACGTGCTGCAATGTCCAACCGTTTTCTTTTAATGGTTTTTTCCACCCTAACCTACCTGTCATAATACCGCCAGTGCAACCATGTCGTTCTGCCCATACTCCAATATCGTGATCCATATCCATAATTTGGTCTAATTCTCCACCAGCTAAAAATATATTAATTACTTTCTTTCTTGGATATACCACAATTTCTGTGACGATGCACCCCCTTGGTGCTGCCCATAGTTGCATAGTGCCTTTTGCAATACCTACAACAATATCTTCCCATTCATGTGTGCCGTTACAATGCTCTAATGCGGCCTCTATCCACGGCTTACATCTTTGCAAATCTGGGCTTAATCTCCAATGTTCCATCAATAACTAGCTAACGCTACCCTTTTCCAAATTGCTGTAGAACCATCGTGTGATCCAGTACAGATATAAATATAGTTCGTATCCCATGAAATCATCCCTGCCACATCACCACTTGAACCTACACTTGATGGCGGTGTTGCTTGCTTTGTTGCAAGTTGTCTAAATGCATTATTATGCGAAACCACTGCGTATTTATTTTTAGTATCCCATAAAATAATACCATCTTCTGATGGGTTATCATCTGCTGTTTTAAAATATAAACGTGGTAATTGCCTACGCAAATAGGCAGTCAGGTTATTACCCCATGCAGCAATGTTATCGCCAATTGGTGGTAATACTGGTGCAGCCATTATCTACTACCTCCCGATTTTGCATCAATTCTCATTGTTCCTACACGCCATGCAGCATACGGAGTGTCTCCATCTACACGCATACGAATTTGTCTACCAGAAAACCTTACAGACGTTGGATTAGTTGGGGTAAATGGCCCATGCGTACTTTCTGTAGCATTTGGATAAAATCTGCTTTTGAAACTTAGATTTACATCACCTTGTGTTTTTTCATCAGGAATAAGATTAGTTACCTGCATGATTTTTTCACCGTTGCCAATACTTACAGGGCCAGTTTCCGCAAAAATACTATCAGCAGCGACTACAGAAATTGTATTACCCATGCCGTTACCATGTACGGTGCAATAATATTTTAGAGACGCTGGGGCATTATCTGGCACTACAAAAGTAACCTTTGCCCCACTGCTACCAGGTGTACCTGTTGCAACTACATTAGTTGAATATGATGTATCGTCTGTATTGCGAAAACGTAATGGGTGACCTGAATTAGAGCTATGGCTCTGATCAAAAATATAAGTGTAACCCCTTTTTAAAGTTAATGTTGGATAATTGCTTTGATCTAATATGTACTTATTACCACCATCAACATTTGCTACCGTGACAGTAATTGTTTGCTTATCAAAATAAGACAATCCGACTTCGTGATCGTACATCGCGCCATCTTGACCCATCAACATTGGGTAAGTAAATACACCCCTAGAAGTGCCAGCAGTTCTTGACAAATTACCGATTAACCAATGATTTTCTTTATAATCTAATGCAACATATCGGTCTATTTCATTAGAACTACCAGAACAATAAAACCACCAAATTTCACCGAATTGTCCATTAGTAAAAGCCCATGTTTTGCTTTTTTGTGCTGTGTTTATATCTCCAAAAACATAATCATGCACATCACATGGGATTTCTGATACTACATTTCCATCAAATCTAAAAAATGCACCGTTACCCATCCAAAAAACACCCATGTCAACATCTGCTGCTGCCATACGTGAAATTATACCACAAGATGAACCAACCCTTTCAAATCCAAAAACATAGGGCGGCCCTATATAGCGTGAACTAAAACTATCGACATCGGTTAAAATTAAAGTTTGTCCACGTGTTCTTATAGCTGTTTGTATTTGTCCTGATGTTTGTAATTCTATATCACCAGCTTCGTTGTTAGCTAATGCTGCCCATTGTGTGTTATTTTCTCTGTCACACCATTGCACTTTGCGTGGATTGTTGCTTGCGCCTAACGCAAAAATAAACCGTTCTTCAGTTACTATTAAGCCTAAATTATTAGTTGGAGCGTTTGCTATTGCAGCAGCCTTTGCGCTTGTACCTAGCTGCCATTCTAAAAGCCTACCATCTGTTGTTGAGCAAGCGACTAAATACTCACCCCAATTATCTATTGACCATGTAGTAGCCTCTACTAAGTTTCCAGTGTCAGGACGTGGTGTTCCGTATGTTCCAGCGCCATAAAACCCATAGCCATATCCTGTGTTTACAGCAGCACTTTCTGTGCCAGCTACCAAATCTGTGGGAGCTATATCATATACAGTTCCACCTGATAACGCAGCTTTCAATTCGTTGTAAGAACCTGCTGCTACATATCGCGCCCCAGCGTTGCTTTCCCACGTATGCATACCTCTAGGAGCATTTGTTGTAATACTTGCAATATTTTCATTAGTTCGCCAACCACCTATTGGTCTAAGTGATCCGTCACGCCAACGTACTAATGACCCATCACGCCACCGTCCAGAAGCGTCTAAATCTGTTCCTGTTTGATAAAAACCTGCTGGAATTTTTAGTGGTATGATTGTCATTATTTTACTCTGGTTTTGTAGGCCATGAAATACTGTTTGGGAAACCTGATTGCTGTGGAACATTTAATAAATCTGTGCGGTATTGCGCCCACTCATTTTGTTTTTCTGTCGTTAAAGCCGCCCAACGGAGTGGGTTGGAAACAATACTGTCTACTTCTAATTGTAACATATTATCTCTTACAGTCCTTTGCTCAGAGGCTAACCTTGCGTCACGTGCCTCTTGTGTAGAAGCAATAAAATCTGATCCAATTAAAGCTAAAAGTGCAGTATTGTCTATTGTTTGGTCTGTGTCGGCTGACGATATTCCATAAGGTATCCAACCGTAATCAGGGTGATTTATCTCTACCTCCATTAAAGAATTATCTTCACTTAATGATATAGCATTACGATATTCTGTGATTTCTACGCTCAATTGTCTCTCCTATGATATTCGTAAATAAAGAGTAGTGGTACTAGTTGTGCCTCTGCCCATCGCTCTCCAAGTTCCACCAGATGCAACTTTGTATGATGTACTGTAATTTTCATTCACATTAGAATACCCTAAATTAGTACCTGCATAAGTGTTTCCTGCAACCACTGTAGTGCTTCCAACGCCATTCTTTAAAAAAGCGTATGAGCCTACTGCGTCTAAAGCCAAACCTGCCGTAGCAGATCCGACTTGTGCGGAACTTGGCGCAGGCGCAGAGGTCAAGTAACCTGCACTTCCGTGATCGCCCCAACCAAATGCAGTATTATAATTGTTAATATCACTTGTTGATGGAATTTGTGATGACTGAGGTATAACGTAACCACTTGCTAATGAAATAGCTAACGTACCTGATGTTGTAACAGGTGAACCACTAACACTTAATCCAGTTGGCACACTTAACCCAACGCTTGTTACTGTGCCAGAAGATCCACCACCACCACCAGAAGAAGCATTGATGTATGTTTTTATGTCAGACATTGCCACTTGTTTCATTGTGCCATCGTCATTGAATACAACACGGTCTGCATCTACTACCGTTGTTGA
>Ga0098042_1000936_pt1 | contig 11191 bp, 24 predicted proteins | sample 9_EtaG_FD_75066 | JGI IMG/M metagenome (GOLD analysis project Ga0098042, IMG submission 75066) | Marine viral communities from the Subarctic Pacific Ocean - 9_ETSP_OMZ_AT15188 metaG | ecosystem: Environmental > Aquatic > Marine > Oceanic | place: Pacific Ocean | collected 2015-01-10
AATAGGAAGACCACGACTTGTTCCCCCGTTACTAAGTATAGGAGTGCTAAACATGAACCAACAAGAGGAACTGTAGTGATAAAGTCTTTGAGCCAATTCAAAATCTGTGTGACCTTTGTAGGTTGCTCCGAAGACGGATGCTCTGGCAAATGCTTCTTGGGCATGTGTTTCATTCTCCCATAAATATCTATCCTTGATTGTATCAAGGCTAAATTTATCTAATAGTTTTTCATTACTATAATTAATTTTTATACCAAGATATTCCTTGATACCTATTTTATCATCTACCATTATGAGTTCTCTGTATCGTGTACGTTTAACATTATTATACCATAATGTAGTATTTTTAGCAAGTCTTTTCTGTTATGTCCATCTTTATTTCCATAGCGTTTTGCATACTTTATAATATTACCAATACAAAAACCCATACCATGTCCAGAATCAATGATAACATCTGTTGCTTGATACTTATCGGAAGCATAATGTTCACTATAAGTATTATCAATATAAGCTTGTAGTTCTTGTATTAGTTGTCCTTCATTAAATTTATAGTTCATCTGTTATCCATTCCTTCGGTAAAGTTTCTTCACTATACCATGTAAAATTATTTGTTTCTGCCCATTCAGCATGAGTTCTTTTTGTTCCGTTCTTTCTTATCTTAGCTCCCGGCATAGGTGCAAAAGGTTTTTGGAATAAAAATATTAATTCAAATTCTCCTATATGTTCTTTTAAAGCTTCTCTTATCCAAATGTATTTACTATATTCAGCGTAATCCCAAAATCTTCCTTTAGCTTCTAATAATATAGTTTGACCATTGATAACTTTTATAAAGTCTGGCTCATAAGTATGTTCTACTATATAATCAATCTTATCCCAATGATGTTTCCAATCTTTTAAAATAGTTTGATGTATATTATATTCCCATGTACTATCATAACCTTTAGGTACGTTAGTTTTTTTAGGTCTAGGTTTTCTGGGAACTCGTCTAGGCATTCAATTCTCCAAGTGTAATGTTAGGATTCTTTTTAACTTTTTTATAGAACCATCTCAAACTGTATGCACTTAACAAAAATTTATTGTTAGCAAAGATATGAGTTTGTTCGGGTAAGAACTCATTAAGATTCTTTCTATTAATCCTAGCTGTATCTTCTCCATCCGGAACCATTGTTCTTAACCACTCAATAAGTAAGTCTTCTGCTCTTCGTCTTAACTGTTTAGATTTTTTTTGATTCATAGTTCTTTACTAATTTCCAATAGTTTAAAATGTTGTTAAACATTTCTGTATGTTTTGTTTGGGAGTCTCTATCCCATATATGACATGCTATAAGTTCTTTGTCTTTACGATCAACAAATATAGATACTCGTTCTACATCATCAAAGCCACAGCCTTGAGCATAGGCTGACAACTGCATACCATGTTCATCATAGACTAAACGAGCAGGGTCTTTACCTTCTAGATTATCTTTAGTTTTAAAGTCTACAAATATACCAGACTTAGAATATAAATCTATCTTACCACCATAACCTAAGTCAGCACAGAAAGAATCTTCTGCTATCCATTCTTCATCCGGAAAGTTTTCATCTAACCAAGACTGTATTATTTCATAGGTTGGATTTGTTTCTTCACCTAAGAAACCTCGTTCAATCATTGCATGAATCTTAGTTCCTTCTTCTGCAGCTTCTTGTCCTATCCTTTTAGAATCTTGTTTACATCTGTAAGCAAACTCCTCAAGAGATTCATCTTCTTCTTTCTCTAACATAAGTGCAGAGTTTAATGCTTGATTGATCTTCCAGTTTTCTAATCCGGGCTTTGCTACCAGACTTAGTACAGTAGTAACCGATGGTACTAAGTTATCTTTCTTGGCATCACGTAATGTAGTGTTACGTTCTTTACCATTAGCACCTACAATAGTATACATTGGTTCGCCTTTTTGCGTATACCAATGCCCTGATTCGGATGATTTTTTCTTAGCCGACAATTTATTATATACTTCTTGGCTTGTTGTGTCAATAGTTTTTTTAGATTTAGTCATATTATTTTATTTAAATTTGTTCTATACATAAAATGGCTGTAGATATATCCATCTTAAACCACTCACCTTTTTTTTCTGTTGTTTTTTTTGCACAAAAGTTATGGGCAATTTTTTCTGCTTTTGATCTATCACTAAAATATTTTTTGTATTCTAATTTATAATCTCTAAATGGACTAGATGTTTGATATCCGTTGCATCTGTCTTCGGCATCAATAGCTTTTCCTATCTTTACCCATCCATTCCACGCTTTATTAGTTATAATATAAACATCACCACTTTCTTCTTTATCGTACAAGAATTTTGTTACAGTAGTTATAGCTTGAGGTGTTTTAATGTTTCCAAATATTATTTTAGATAGTTTTCCTCCTTGCTGTAAATATCCTTGTAAGGTTCTAAATTTTCTTTTGTAAAAAACTAAACCGTCTTCATTACAATGATGATTGATACCTGATTTTCTCCATGTAGTACCATCAAAAACTTTTCCATCTGCTCTCACATCTTTATTTTTAGGTTTATTATTAATGTGTATCACTCCAGTTACCTCCTACTTTATATTCGCCATCCATCGGACAGCGTAGATTAAAATGTTCACCTGCTTCTATAATACTTTTAACTGCCATCTCTCCTACAAAATCTGCTTGAGATTCTTTGACTTCAATCTGCCACTCATCATGTATGTTAGCAACAAATCTATAATCAATAGCATTTAGTTTTAACAAACTATCTAAGTTGACTAGTGCTTTCTTCATTAAGATAGCACCTGCTCCTTGCAGTAAAGTATTAAGAGCAGCATGTTTGTTTCTTATGTACAACTTCCTACCATCTAATCCTTTGAGGTAATTTTTTGAAGCTGCTCTGTCAACTCGTTCTTTAAGAGTTCTGTATGTTGGTAGACTACTAAGAAAGCGTTCTCGCAACTTCTTACCTTCTGCTCTGCTTCCTTTAATAATACTTCCAATCTTTTCATCTCCTGCTCCGTACACGAGGGCATAGATGAAAGTCTTTGCCTGATCTCTTGATTTAAGTCCAGCAAAGTTTTTGTTAGTTGTGTGAATGTCTCCATTAATAATTTCATTTATATACTCCTTGTCGTCCATGTAATGTGCTAACATGCGTAGCTCTAATCCACTTGCATCTACACCTACAAGCTTATGTCCTTCTGGTACAGTCCAACATGCTCTACACTCTTTACCATAAGGACTATTAACTGAGGGAACTTGAGCAACGTTAGGGTTTCTATGTGACATCCTGCCGGTAATAGTACCGTTGGGAATAACAAAACCATGTATCCTACCATCATCCTTAACAGCTTCTACCCATGAATCAATCTGAGCTATACGCTTTTGCAATAATAAAAAGTCTGCAATAAGTTTTGCTTCGTGGATATGTGTAATCTTAGATAATGTTTTTTCATCTACAATAGGTTGACCAGTAGGTGTAAATCTATCTGGCTTCCAACCAAAGTCAATAAGATATTCTCCAATCTGTTTACGAGAACCAAGGTTAAACTCTTGTAAAGTTTGTCTCATAAAAGGATTGAAGTTGTTTGTATCTAAACAACGTTGATACTCTTCATCAGTCATACCACGCTTAGATAGGTTGCCATCTTTCTTGATGTATGGTATAACTTGTTTTGTATCTACCCACTTAGGTTTAAATGTGGAATGAACTTCGTCTTCAATTTGTTGTTTCTTTTCTCTTAGTTCTGCTAGTAAAGTAAGTGCTGATTGAACATCAAAAGCAAAACCATCTTGCTCCTGTTGTTTCATAATCTTAGCAACTCCTTGTTCAATAGCAATACAATCTTTGGCAAAACCTTTAGATTCTTTTTTAAGTTCTTGTAAAACTTTAGTATTTAACTCAACGTCTCTTACACAATAAGTCAACATATCATCAGAGTAGTTTAAGTAATCTACAAACTCAATCTTAGGATAGCCTAACTTATAACCCCACGTCTCTAGACTATGACCTCCATCACGTGTTGGATTAAATAATCTAGATAGAACAAGAGTATCAATAACTGTCTTATCACTTAGGTCTATATTACCAAACTTTTCTACCAGAGGTATATCAAATCCAATAATATTATGACCAATAAGTTTATCTGCTGTTTGTAAAAACTGATATCCTTCTTCTAGTTTGTCTGGTGGGAACTTAAATACCTCACCAGATACTGGATTTTGTGCAACAATACACCATATCTTTGTTGCATTTAGATCATCAGTCTCTATATCAAATACTAATTCCATTATAATCCTTCGTCTCCAGAATTATCAAACTCTATATCATCGTTAGTTAATTCAGATAGTCTGCCGGTCTCAGCATCGTAGATAACTCTAGCTGCCATGCCTACATCGCCTGTGTATCTTGATTTAAGAACACGTAGTCTAGTAGTCCTAGCTTCCTCTGGGTCGTCTGATTGTTGATTACGTTCTAATGCAATAACACAATCTGATAACTGACCAATACTATTAGAGCCACGTAGATGAGATAGACTTACTTCAATTCCATTCTCATGTCCTTTGTTACCATCGACACGTCTAAGATGAGATACAAGAATAATACCTGCACCTGTCTCTTCAACTAAACTTCTTAGCCTAGTCATAATAGCATCAATGGCTCGTCTCTCATCACCTTCATGTACTGCACTTACTAGCATATGTAAGTGATCGACCACTATCCATTTACAATCACATCCAATAATCATAAAGCGAAGCTTGGTAAAGATATCATCAATATCGTTAGTACCAAAGTGTGAGTGAACCCATACTCTGTTTTTATTCTCACCATCATACAATATATCAAACATCTTATCAAGTTCTTCTTTAGAAAACTTCTCACGTTCTTGGTCAATGTATAACCTAGCGTTAGCTTCAATAGAAAGTATACCATCAATGGTACGTCTCCAATCTTCTTCTAATGCTATGATACCCACGTTGTCTTGTGTTTGTTTTACAAGCCAATGCTCTAGTTCTCTGGTTACACTAGACTTACCTAGTCCTGTTCCACCTGTAAGAGTTACAAGTTCACCTTGTCTCAAGCCATACAGCTTTTTATTTAATCCTTCATAAGGATAAGGTATGCTTTGTTTCTTCTCACGATTATGAAACTTCTCACGTTGCTCGGTAACATTTATAACACCAGATGGTGTATAAACTTTACTAGCCCACCATGCTTCAACAAAATCTTTATGTCTGTTGTCACGAAGCATATCGTTGGGGTCTTTAAACCCATTGGGAAGTGTGAGTATCCTAGCCTTTCCCGGCTTGAAAAGTCTTGCAACTTTAACTGCTGCATCCTTTCCTGCTTTATCATTATCAAAAGCAACGATCACGTTTTCAAAGTTATCAAAGAACTCTAAGCTTTCCTTGATATCTCTTACTGCACCTTGTGCTCCACGCTTGATGGATACGACTGCCCACTTACTACCTAGTAGTTCGTAAGCTGCCATAGCATCACACTCCCCTTCGGTTATCGTGACATACTTGCCACTCTTAAATAACTGTTGACCAAACAACCCTGTCTCATTATAACTACCAGATACAAAGAAGTCTTTGCTTAAAGAGTTTCTACATTTGGTAGCTGATAATTCGTGTCCGTTGTAATACGGATAGAAATGTTTAATGACTTGACCTTTGAGGTCTTGGACAGCTTTGACCCCAAACTTCTGTGCAGTTGCTTGAGATATTTTTCTATCAGATAATGCAATGAAGTTACCTTCGGCTACATTATCTGGTTGTTTGATTTGTGTTGGTTGTACTTGTGTCATAGTTTTTCCGTTACATGCTTGTTCATAGTTAGGCATAAATTCTCCACAACTGAAACACTTTGCCGAGCCATCTTGATTGACTCCTACAGCATCACTACTGTTGCAAAGTGGACAGGGTTGTTTCAATTTATCCCACGTTGTATCGTTCATGTTAGCCCTCCTCACAGACTATGTGGTTTTTTTTGCTACTTTAGATTCGTCCTCTATAGTTTCTGGGTCGTCTCCAACAAACTGTCCTTTCTCATTACGAGCAGCTTCTGTTTCAACGATTGCTTCGTCTCTATCTTTGAGAAGTCTTTCTAAGTTAGCACGATGTGTACGACTTGCAAAGTCTAAAGCTTCTATGATAACTTGTAAGTTACCTACTTTCTGTACTATAACAGTAGCTTCTTGCTTTACTTTGTCGTCACTAATTTTGGTGACATCATAAGAGTTCTTGTTATCATTATTAGTAATAATCATTTAGAACTCCTCGTTATCAGTGTCACCTTCAACATATTCTACTAAGTTCTCTACCTTCACAGCCATGAGTTCAGCGAATTGTCCGAAGTCATTCTTGTATGGTTTGATCTTAACAGTTACTTCTGAACCATTACCTACACTAACATCAATAGGTTCACCATCAACGTTAATTAACTTAGGTGCAGTATTAGCTACCCCATCGTTATTGGCTGCTCGTTTACTAAAAGTAAATGCCGGTTCATCATACTTAGGCTGTCCTGCTCTGTCTTTAACTTGATTAAGACCTATGCCTTCAAGTTTAGCAGCAGTATCTGCATCTGTTAAAACAGTTAAGCTATATTTGTGAGGTTGAAACCTCGTGTTTGGCGATGTGATGTTTGCCCACATTGCCTTTCCAGTTACATACTCATACATAATTATTCCTCCATCGGTTTGTATTAAGTGCACACATTATATCATACTTTGATGATAAAGTAAAGTGTTTAGTTAAAAAAGTTAATCCGGTTTTAGCTTGGCACAAGACCGGAAACTTGTAGATATTATAAGTTAAATAAAGGAGGGCAAAACTTCTTATAATATACCTCAATTAATCTCTAATAGCAGTAAGTATTTCTTCCCAAAATGTAAGAGGAGTATCATGTAAATGTTCTATAAAAGTATCATCTAATGCTTCCACTATATGCCCTACGTTTGGGTAGTGTTCATTCATATACAATCCAAACTTTCTATACTCATCACGAGTAAGTATTTCTGTATTGTAATTATGTTTTTCTAATGAATACATAAGCTGTATTATACCACAGATTAATTATAAATGCAACCCTTAAATGTTAATGGTAAAAGGTAATGTACACCCTGTTATAGTAACTGGGTTATCAAACTCTAAATCCATTACATAATTAAAGGTAGCTTGTTTAACTTTGTTAGGTATAAAACCATCATACCTAACATCAGTTACATTTCCTTGAAATAGATCATAGATAACTGTAAACTTTAAAGTTCTTTTAATTGTAATGTTGTCTATGTAAGAACCATAAGGTTTAGGTGATGTAACTTTAGGACATACAATATCTTCTGGAACTATTTCTGGTTGTCCGGTTACATGAGTACCTGTTAGTACACCCAGCCCAGCATTAACTCCTAACTCCTCAGTAGGCTCTGGTTCTGGCTCTATATAGTCTCCCAAATATTTTTCAATAACCACAGTTGCAACTGGTGGTTTGTTCAAGCGTTCATCTAAATCATTTAAGATACGATATATCTCTGAGTTAGTTTCATCCATTGCATCTAGTCTATCTGATAAATCAATCAAAGAATTACGATAGCTTTCTCTGGTAGACTGTATCAAGTCTGCATTTTTATTTACGCTTTCAAACTCCTCGCTGAGAGACAGGAAAGATTTATTTAATCTGTTGAGTCCTGCTTTGTTTTTAGATATGTTATCTGCTGTGATATTAACTGCATTAAACATGGCTACACCTAATGCAAGTAAGACAGCAGTTATTATTATATTATATTTCATATGATCTCCTAATCAAAATATTTATTTAACATTGCAAGTTTATCTTCATAATCTGCAACCTTTCCAAGCTCTCCTTCAATACTCTCTAAAGTATCTGGGTGTTCAGCAACCCCAACAGGATTATTAATCAACACCATAGCATTAGCAACGTGCTTATCTATCTGTCCTTGAAAGTGATTTTGTAATCCTTTAATTATAAATTCTTTGTTCATATACATTTATGCAACCTCCTGTGTTGTCCACCATATAGGCTTAGTTCTATTGCGTTCCCATTTGGCATAGTGTTTTTCATTAATGCAGTAATCACGATAAGCAACAATAGCATCCTCATTCTTATACTCCTCAGGCATTGCCTGTGCTAGTGGTGTCAGACTTGTATGTTTAATGTTATCAGGCATCTTGCTCAGTGGTTCTTCCAGCTTGACAACACTTGCATGTTTTCTACCATACCTGTACTCATACTCCGAACCTAGTGCTAGGAAGTGTCGATACAACCATGAGTAGTTAGAGCTAGATTCTCTAGCCCATATGGTACATGGATGATTCCAGTATGCACGTTTGTAAAGTCCTACACTATCTGCATACTCATCACCATCTAGTTCTCGGTGTGCTGTGCATAACATCTGTGCTGTTTCAAGTGGCATCTTTACTAGCATCTTATCAGGCTGTGCTTCTGCTGATATAGTAGGACACTCATCAAAATAAAATATGTTCATTTACCTTGCCCTCGATATTTTTTGAAGTTGGCTTTTTTATTTTTGTTCATAGTAGATGTGCCAACTTTACCTCTACCTTGACTAGTCTTTTTACCTCTGCCTTGTGTAGCAGAGATATGACCCTTGACTGTTCTAATCTTTGCCATACCTATTCTCCACTATTTTTGCTCTGCGTTTGTCTCTGTACTCTGTAACTCTTTTACCATCAGCATAGTCAACAGTTTGTTTATACCATAAACCATCTTTGTATCTGGTGTCAATAGCTACAATTTGTTTAGCTTGTTTTTCTAACTCAAGTATCTCTCTTTGTTGTTCAACAGCTTCATTGTACTGTGTCATTTTGTTCCCTCTCTTTTTTACGTTCTATTAACTCATCCCATTTATAAAACTTTTTTGTTTCTGCATCCCAGAAATTACCACGTTGTATCTTGGAGGGTATGTAAGGTTCTATCTTATCATCTTCAACCCAGTACATATACAAAGTTGTTACTGACAACAAAAAAATAATACCCACTACTGCTAGTATAAATTCCATAACTCTATCTCCTATATAGATTTTTCAAAGTTACTACTGCTTGTAATACTTTTAAATTTAACACCCAATAATTTATGAATTCTATCTTCAAACAAACTAATTTGATTCATGATCTGTTCTTGTTCACGTGATGTAGCGTTTGTAAATCCTTTATCCATATGAACCTCTGGACTATCAAACAAACCCATCAAGTAATCAGATACTTGGTGTTTAGCATACACCTTTGGTGTTACTTTTTTATTATTATATTCTATCATTACCATTCTCCTTTATAAAGTTTTATAAATATTAATATAAATTAATAATATAATTAATTATTATTTTCATTAATGTTATAATATGTTTAAGATTATATCACAAAAATAAACAAAAGTCAAATCATGTGACAAATTTGTAAATTATTTTAATAAATCATAAATAATACAAATACAAACTAAACTAAAAACCATTTTCTCTCCTTCGATTTAAGCATAGGGTTAGTTAAAAGGTAGGGCATACCCTTAGAACCTAAAAGAACGTGCAACACACGAAGCCACATGCTCTTCTACAAGCATGTTTATGTCCATCTCTGATAGGTCTTCTAAGTCTGTACGATTTATGACATAAGCATGAGCAGAATCTAGCAACAAATGTTGCGTTACTCCTGTCAATTTACTATAAATATTTCCAAAATCTCTGGCTAAAATTTCCTCAACTCTGGAATGCCATGTACCTTTTTCTATTCTTTTCACTCAGTATCCTCCAATATTTGAGCAGACATTTGATCGTCTTGCTCTTGTTGTTTAACAAAGTCTAACCACTCTTGACTGTTCTTGTCAACAGTATCAAACCATTCTCTAAATACTTTACTCATCTTCGTTCTCCTTTAAAACTAATTCGTCCATATCAGCATGAAAGTAATCTGATTTTTTGCGTTCATCTAACAAATCATAAAGATGTATTAAATCTTGCATATGAGACTCAATAAGTAAAATATTGTCCTGTAATACTTCCCATTCTTTTTGCGTTAATTCTTTAACATCGCATTTTTCAGCACACAAAATACCAATTTTTTTAACAGCATTTTCTACTGTATTTATATATGTTCTACTCATATTTACTCCTTATTTAAAAATTTATCTATATCGCTGATTACTTCCTCAGCACTTGAACCCTCTTTAATTTCTTGCCAAGCATCACTTTGGACAATGTGTTCAAGTGTTTCTCTTGCATCAATTAAAATATTTTTTAATGTTTTATTCATATCTATTCTCCTCCAATGTGGTTAATTAAATCTGCGTCCTCGTGCGGACTTGGTATGTGTTTTGGTTTGCGTTTGGATCTTAGATACTCAATGTCTTTTGAGTCGTCATTGTAAACAGTGGTGTGAACGATCACACCTCCGGGAGTTTTGCGTTCTCCGAGTATGTATTTAACTTTCTTGCGCCAGTTCTCTAACTCAAGAAGCTTCTTATGCTTTTGTATTTTGGCCGTGTGTTCAGTCATAGCTCTTCCTCTACTAGCTCAACCTGTTTAAAGTTTTCATCATAAGCTTGTACTTCATTTGCCCACTTCCAATCGGTATCACATTCATGGTAGCTATCAATATTAATCTCTTCTCCATTTTTTAAGTAAATAGTTAGTGTCGTCCACTTAACATCATAGTCTATGACATCTTTCCAATTTATATCATAATCTTCCAAATCATATTGTAAGACTTGTGTATAGTGTGCTTCGATAAATCTTGGCTTACTCATTTGCAGCCTCCAATTCTTCAAGCTCTTCTTGTTTTTGATATAGCCATTGATGAGCAACACCAGATAAATGCTCAAAAATAATGCTAACAATCTGTTGTTGTATGGTTTCTCCACCGTCAGGGTTTACGCTCCACAAGTTATTATTGTTTGCGTATATCATTATTTGATCGTAGGTGTATACAGAAATATTTGAGTCTACATATTCATGTAGGTTATCTCCGTTGCTTTCTAGGATCTCCTCTTGGTTATCCTCTAGTTCTTCTATCAAATCTTTTTCGATAGAATATAAATCATAATTTTTATCAGTCATATTTTTCTCCGTTTATATCTATAAATTATACAGACTTTTACTATAAAAACAACACACAATTACATATCCCACAGGATAACAACAGATAAAAAAAATGTCGGTGATGAG
>Ga0098042_1000937_pt1 | contig 11190 bp, 7 predicted proteins | sample 9_EtaG_FD_75066 | JGI IMG/M metagenome (GOLD analysis project Ga0098042, IMG submission 75066) | Marine viral communities from the Subarctic Pacific Ocean - 9_ETSP_OMZ_AT15188 metaG | ecosystem: Environmental > Aquatic > Marine > Oceanic | place: Pacific Ocean | collected 2015-01-10
GAAAGCAGTGATCTTGATATAGGAGATGGTAATCAATTTAGTTTTGTAAAAAGAATAATACCAGACTATAAATTCTTACAAGATGATAATAACGGAAATATAAATATAGTTTTAAAAACAAGGAACTTTCCAGGCGATACTCTTGCAACAAATTCAACCAGTGCTATAACATCTTCAACTCAACAAGCTTTTGTAAGAAGTAGATCACGTCAGATAGCATTAAGATTTGAATCTGACGATGATGCTAATAATGATGGTAATTTATCAATAGGATGGAGATTAGGAGCTACACGTATAGATATTAAACCTGACGGTAGAAGATGAGTAAGTTATTACAAACGCAACTACCTTTAGCTAATGAAAATGTCACATCAGATTTGTTTAATAGATTGGTTAGAATACTAGAAATCAACCTTGGTGCTGTAGATTTAGATAATGTAAGACAAATATCTGATGATGAAAAAAACACATTAAAATTTAATGATGGCAGTATTATATGGAATACAACTGTTGGTGTTTTACAAGTATATACAGGTAATATATGGGTTGATATAGGTAATAGAACCTCACCTAAAGGTTTTGAAATGACAACTTCAGTAGGTGCAGTTTCTGTAAAAACTAATGGTGATATAACTATAGAGCTATGATCAATACAGCAGAAAATATAAATTACCAAGTTAAAAACCTTTTGTTAACCTATCCTGCTGATTGGTACATACAAAAAGATACTTTTGAAGCAGTAAAAGACTCTATACAACCAATTGTAAACTTTTACGAAGATAGTGGTTTGCAGCCTAGAAAAGATACAAAGTTAGATAAAATTATAAAAGAACCTTTGAAAGATGTTTATACAGTACCTTTTTTTTCAGAAAAGTTTTGCAACATACTTTTAGATGAAATGCAAAGCTTAGAAACGCATTTTGGGTTCAATCCAAACCCAGAAGAAGATAATTTACGACAAATACCAGAAATAACTTTTCAAGATAATTGTCCACAAATCTTTCAATCTTTGATGCAAACGATATATACTATAGGAAATCCTATATTTTTAAATATTTGGAATCGACACGTAGATAGTGGCGGAATACAAATAGCAAACTATAATTTAAAGGATAAAAAACAAGGTGCTTGGCATCACGATGCAAGTGCTGATATTAGTATGGTAGTTCCTTTGAACACTGGAAAGTACAAAGGTGGCGGAACTGAGTTTTTAAAACGTGGTACAGTTGAGCCATTACCTACAGGCCACGCTCTTATTTTTCCGAGTTTTACTCATATGCACAGGGGACTTGCAGTAGAATCAGGAGATAGATACTTATTAGTATTTTGGTTAAAATGTTTACAGGAATAATTTGAGCATGAATAGAATCGACAACTCAGGCAAAGGTATAGCAGGTTTAGGAAGAGGAGAGGACAGTATGCTTGCTCACGTGGCACCAGGAGAAATGGTGGTCCCACCAGTTATATCTCCACAAACACAAAAAATAATAGAACAAGAAATGATGGCGGTTGGACTTGATCCTAATGAATATAGGGTTGGTGAAGGTATGTCAATAAACCCAATAACAGGTATGGCAGAGTTTGGTTTTCTTAAAAAATTAGGTAAAAAACTTAAAAAGGTAGTAAAAAAAGTAGCACCACTTGCTGTGTTAGTGCCTGGAGTAGGTACTGCACTAGGTGGAGTATTAGGTAAAGCAGGTTCACTAATGGGTTTCAGTGGTACTGGTCCAGTGGCAAAATTTTTACAGACAGGAGCAAAAGCAAATATACCTGGCATATCACCATTTTTAAGTGGTTTAACAGCAACAGCTCCAGGTGGTATAGGTAGTTTTAAAGATGCTATAACAACAGGATTACAAAACCCTTTCGGAGGTGTATTTGGGGGTAGATCTACAACAACTGGTGGTGCTTTTGTCAATCCTTTAACTGGTGCAACTGGTGGTGTAGGCTCACAATTTACACAAATGTTTGGCGGTGCCAAAGGAAGTCAATCAGGAGGCGGTATTAGTTTGCCATTACTAGCTCTAGCAGGTCTTTACGGCAAAGCAGTTAAGTCTGATTATGAAAAGAAGCAAGGTGGCTTACAAGATATAAGAACATCAATACGACCAGATTTAGTACCTCAACAAACATTTCAAGGTTTTGATATGGGAATAAGAGGAGCTAAAGATGGTGGATTACAAGAATTAGATATGCGTGGTGGCGGCCCTTCAGTAGGACCAGGAACAGGTACAAGTGATGATATACCAGCTATGTTGAGTGATGGTGAGTTTGTAATGACATCAGCAGCTAACAATGGTTTAGGTGGATTTAAAGTAACAAAAACAGAAACAGGCATAGAACTTATACCAAATGGTTCACCAAATAGACAAAAGGGTGCTGAAAACATGGACAAGCTTATGAAAACTTTTGAGCAATTTAATAAAATAGGACAAGTATAATGGGTTTTTTATCACAAGCATTTAGAGATCAAATTATGTCTCCAATTGGTAGACCAGTTTCTGCTATAGGTGTTAGGCCTATGTTAAGAGAGCCTGGAATAGATATAGTGGGTGAAAAAAGTATATTTGGGCAGCCAAACCCATTTGGCACACCTATACCTCCAGCACGTAGCCCATTACAAAACGCGTTTGATAATATACAAAAACAAATTCCACAAAGACCACCATCAATAGGTGGCATAGGTGGCATAAATCAACCCATAAATCAACCATTACAACCAGTTTTACAACAACCACAACCACCACAAACAGGAGGTATTCCAGTAACAGGTGGTGGACCATTAGGAAGTGGTATTTTGCCTATAGCTAATTTACCAACAGGCCCAGTATCACCACCAACAAATATAGGCATACAAATACCAGATAATCCTGTGGGCGGCGGTTTTTTAAAAAGAGTAGCTCGTAATGTTAAACAACAAATAAGGAATGTTAATCAACAAGGAGGCCCACAATCTGGCACAATGCTTCCCATTATGCCGCCAGTAGCCTTGGGTAGTCCAGAGGATTTAGCAAGACAAAAACAACTAAGAGAAGCAATGATTGCTGCTGGAGATGATCCAGATCAAAAAGCTTATGCATTTGGTGGAGGCAATGGTTTAGAAAAAATGCCTGTACCACCCAAGCGTGAAGATTTTATGTCTATAGGTGGACCAGGCGGTGGATATACGCCTGGTACATCTGAATTAATGGATAGAATGGTTCTAAGTGGTAAGACTGCATTTGATGATTCTACGTCTATAGGTGGACCAGGTGGCGGTCTACCAAATGTAAGTCAAGTTAGTACAATTGGACAAGAAATAGCAGTACCAGGCACAGGCACTCCACCACCACAGACAGGATTGACTCCTGCTGAATTATTACAGCTATCAGATGAAGAATTACAAAGATATATACCTAGAGAAAATATTGGGTTTGGAGTTGGTGCTAATAGAAAAACGATAGACAGCACCCCGAGTCCTTCAGAATTTAGGCAAAATTTGCAAAGTCGAATGAATTTAAAACCTGGTGATAGAGGTTATGGTATGTTGGGACAGCAGACATATAGACCAGTAGATGCACCCAGTGAATTTGTACCGCCCCAACAACTAACTACTACTGAAGCTAGAAGACCAGTACAATATCTTGCAAACCCAGCACCTACCCCAGTACCAGACCCAGTTATACAACCTGCTGTTACAGATCCAACTGCACCAACAGAGCCCGTTACAACTCCCACAGACACAACTACACCAACTGAAGTACCAGTAGCACCTATAGATCCTGTATTAATGCAACAAAGTGCTTCTGAAGTTATTTCAGATCCATTATTAAGATCTTTATATTTTGGTACTGCAGATTCACCTGGGTTTTATAATCAATTACAACAAGCAGGATCTAATTTAATAGGTAGTGACGTACCATTACAACAAACTGCAGGACTTACACCACTAGAGTTGCTTGCAAGACAACAAGCAGTAGCAGGTCTTGGTGGCTTTGAACCATTTTTACAACAAAACAGAAATTTAGTTAATCAAGCAATACAACAATCAAGACGAGCTGAACAGCTACAAGATCCTTATTACACACAAGCTGAAGAAATCTATAAAGATACTATGGGTGCTTATGACCCTAGTATGACTCAACAGTTCTACAACCCTTATGAGGATGCAGTAGTACAACAAACTATTGAAGATGTAATGAAAGCAGGAGATAAACAAGATATAGCTGCTAGAGCTCGTGAGATTAGTTCTGGTGCATTTGGTGGCAGCAGGGCAAGACTTGGTGCAGAAGAACGTAGACAAGACCTTGGAGAAGGCTTAGCAAAAGCATTAAGTGGTATTAGATCACAAGGATTCCAAAGTGCACAAGCAACTGGACTTGGTGAGTTTGCAAGACAACAGCAAGCAAAAAGAACTGGAGCTCAAGGACTTATGGGAATTGGTGTTGGCAGAGGAAGTGCTGCATCAAATCTAGGACAACAACTAGCTGGGTTTGGTGGCCAGTTAACAGGCTTAGGCAGAACACAAGAAGAGCTAAGAAGAGGACAAAGAGGTGAATTAGCTGGATATGGTGGTATTGGTAGAGGTATAGCTGAAACTGGTTTAAGTAGAATATACGATCAAATGTTGGCTCAACAATACAGACCTATGCAAACTTTACAACAAATTGGTGGCATGTTACCAGGTTATCAAGCCTCAAGCTCAAGGATTGATTCACAATATGGAATGCCTACAGATCCAGCCGCAGCAGGATTAGGAGCTGCGTTTAGTGCTTACGGTGCTGTAGCTCCAAGACAAGGAAGCGGTTAGTGAATTTTTTAAGTAGAAAAATGTTCCAAAATGGTGGTGATGTTGTTGCATCTGGATATGTTACTTACACAGATGATAATACAAAAGATTTTTTTACTGTAAACAGCTTTAAACAAAAATTAGCAAGTATATCTGACAGTCAACTTTTTGCTTTGAAAAATTTATCTGATAAAGGTCATGTGCAACTTACTGCAGATTTGCAGATGGTTCTAAATAATGCATCGGCACAGAGACAAGTACCATTAGCTACAAAATCTAATATAGGTATGCCCCAAAGTTTTCAAGGTGCAATATCTGATGTTCCTCGTAGTCTGGAAGCAGGTTTAAGACCTGTGTTAGCAGCGATTCAACGACAAATTTATTCTGCAGAAGATATAGCAGCGAGTCCACGTTTACAAGCAACACAAGATTATGTTTCCCCCATTTTTGGAGAGACTTTTACATTTTCAGATGTATTTAATCCTGATTTAAATGCTTTTGAGACAGCAGTTAGAAGTGGTTATAGAAATCCTGATCAAGTAAGAGATATTCTTGGGGGTGGAGATTTTGAACAAATTTCATCACAACCTGGGCAATTTGATTTTCGTAATGAGGATATTCAAGCTAAAGTTAGTGTCATAGATCAAGTAGAAAATCAAAAAGCAAGAAATGACTTTTTAAATGAAAAACTTATTAATCAATATTCACCTAGTGACCAAAAGATTTTACGTGAGTTTATAGATCCTATAACAAGTAAATTAACAGTATCTCCAGAAGAACTTGCAATGAGGCCAATGCGTCCTAAACGTATAATAGACATAGATAACGTATCGCTTAACCTTGATGAATCAGCCGCAAATTTAGCATCATTATCAAAAGAAATAGACGCACTGGAGGACAGATTTGCTGAAGAAGATATAAAAAGACCTGAAGATATTGACGTTGACGAAATAACAAATTTATTAAATGAGATTCAACTACCTGGTATAAATATAGAAAAAACAGAAGCTGATAGTTTACTAGAAACCATAGATAAGTTTGAAGGTCTTGCACCAGAAGAACTTAAAATTGAACTTGACAAAGAAAAATTACCAGGCATGACAGAGCTCGATAAAAACAAAGCCGAAGTTGCTGAACAAGTAAAAGAAATAAAAGAAAAAGAAGAAAAACGCATAGCTCAAGAAGGTGATCCTGATCCAGATAAAGCACCTAAATCTCCTATAGCTGCAAAATTAAAAGAACCTGGATTTTTTGGATCTGACAGATTTGTAAACTTTGTAAGAAATGTTGGTGCTGGATTAGTAGAATCAGGACAAATGGGACCTGGTCTTGCACTTGGTGCTGCAAAAGCTGCTGAAGAAAGAGCTGCAAGAGATCTAGCACAAGATCAAAAAGATGCAGAAATGGCAAAACTAATTGCTGTAGAAAAAGCCAAGGCTGCTTTAAAAAGTCAAGAACCCATGAAAGGTGCTGATATAGAGAAAGCTGTTAAATTTGAAGATGATTTACTGGTAGCTTTAAGAAACTTTGATGAGGATGAAAGAATTGTATCTGACATAAATCAAATACTAAATGAAGATATTAATGATCCTGCAGCTTTTGGTGCACGTGGACTTTTTGGAATTGTAAATGACAAAATTAGAAATGCTTTAGGTATAGGAGAAACAGAATGGGCTAATTTACCCGCAGAGGTACGAACTAAAAAAATATTAGACATTACAGCACAAAGATCGGTAAGAAGTATATTGGGAGAATCTGGTAAAACCATATCTAACCTTGATAGACAGATTGTTGCACAAATATTTGGTAATGTTGATATATGGACATCACCAGCAGAGTTAAGAAAAATTCTAAGTAACAGCAGATCAAACATAATTGAAGGAATGAGAGCTGGACAATCCACTGTTATTTCTAGAGCTCAAGGATTAAATAAGCTTGGTTATCCATCTCAAGTTATAAAAGTAAATGATCCTCTTATTGCAAGAATATTAGGATTTAGTTTTGATAATATAGAACAATACAAACGTGGAGATGATGTTTCTGGATTTGAAGAAATTGACTTGTAATGCCAAGATTTAAAGTAAATATATCTGAAGGTGTATCTGAAACTGTAGAAGCACAAAATGCTGATGAAGCAAGAAAAAAAGTAAAAGCACTTATTGCACAAGGTGCTATGTCTCCATTTTATGATGAGCTTTTTTTTGACTACGAAACTGGAGTTGATAATAAAAGGTTAAGAAGAAACTTAGCCATGGCTGAAACTAACGAAGAACAAAATAAAGTAATTCTTAATATTCTAAACAAAACACAAAGTTCAGAAACACCAATAGAGCAAGAAAATGTTTTATTAAATCAAGTTGGAGATCAAGGTTTTACTAGAAATACCAAAGGTCAAATAGCTTTGACACCAAAAGGCATGAAACAGTTGGGATTAGAAAAGCTAATTAAAAGTGAAACACTTAATGATGGTTCTGTTATTTATAAAAATACAATTATTGACGAAAATGATTTCAATTTAAAAACAGGTGATTTATCTGACTTTGCAGGCGTTGCTGGACCTATTATAGGTGTGATGACAACTTTTGTACCACAACTTCGAATAATCAAAGGACTTTCACATTTATTTGGGAAAAGAGATGTACTTGCTCGTATGTTTGCAGCAGGTGCTGGTAGTACAGTTGGTAAGGCTGTAGAGGAAGAAGTTATAGAAACCACAGAGGGATTTCAATTACAAAAAAGAGATGAAATAAACGATTTATATATGCAAGAATTTGCTTTTGGTACTATAGGCCAAGGTATTGGTGAAGGTGCATTTAAGTTATATAACACATTTTTAGGTGCAAGAGCAGCTCCTGCAGATAAACGAATTTTATTCCAACAAAATCAGAATAGATCTGTAGCTGACGTTATGAAGTTAGATATGGAGCTTGGAAAAGAAGCGACTGAAAGACAAATTAAAAAAGCTATAAAAGATGGCAAGGTAAGAAAATTTAATTGGAAAATGAATAAATCTGTTGGTGCAATACCATCACAAGAAACTTTACAAAGAATGTTGCCTGGAAGAGGACAAGGCATAGCAGAACAAGTTATTGGTAATAACAGAGATAAAGCTAATGCAGCTTATTTGAGAGCAGAGTTAAATTATATTTTAAAAGGTATTAAAGATGAAAAAGCTGCCTTAGATTCTTATATATCAACATCACAAAAAGGTAGGTTAGATCAATCTATTAATGAAAAACTACAAAATTTAAGAAACGCAGAAGCAACAGTTACAAATAGATTAGAAAAATTATTTGGAGAAATTACAGAAGATGCATTAGAGGTTGGTAATTATGGAATGATACCAAGTAGAAGTGAGTTTGGTGAAACCATAAAAGATACGATTACTTCTGCTAGACGTTTTGTTACGAATGAAGTGGGTAACAAATACAAAGAAGTAGACAACATGATGAAAGACATGAGAAGCATTTATAAATTAGAATTAGATGACTTTGGTGAATTACAACGTGTTGGAAGAGGCACTGCAAATGATTTTCAATTAAAAAGTGCTGCTGAAAGAGATATAGCAGTAGCAATAAATGCAACTATAAATGAAACTGCACACACATATTTTGAAAAATCTTTGTTAAGAATTAAGTCTTTTAAAGAGGATTTTCCAGCTTCTGATTTTAGTCCGCAAGACCCTCTAATTAAAGGCGGCATTATAAATAAATTAGAAGATTTATATACAGGTTTATTACAACAAACTGCACCTGGTCAAGCAGCAAGTGGTAAAGGATTAAGTTTGTTTCAAATAAGAAACATACAAAAAGATTTAGATATTTTTATTACAGAAGCTCCTGGAGCGTCACCACAAAGAGAATTAATAATTGATTTAAAAAGGTATCTTGATTCATACGGTAGAGATAATCCAAAAAGCATAATGACTGATTTAGCAAAAGAATCAATAGAAAAAATTAACACTAGGTTAAAAAGACAAGGCATAACAATACAAATACAGGACAAAAAATTAATTGAAGATTCTTTAAAATTATTAAGAGAAGCAAACAAAACTAATGCACAAAGAATGAAACCTTTTGATAATTTACAAATACAAAAAATTATATCTAATGCATCAAAAGGTGCACATCCACCAGAGGAAATATATCAAAAAGTTTTTTTAAATGGTTCTTCAAAAGATTTACAAGATGTATTTACAGCGACTAGAAACTACGATGATTATTTAAAATCAATAGGTAAGGCAGAGGAAGCAACTACAGAACACACATTAAAAGCACAATTAAAGAAAAAGTTTTTTGATGATGCTATATACAAAGCTACAGATGGTGCTACACAAAGTATCAACTTTACTACATTTGCAAGACAGTTTTTCAACTTCGATAAAGAAATGGCCGATGCAGGTAAAATAGATGAGTTATTTAGAAACTCAAAAGGTGTTACATCTGGACAACTTGTGAGAGAAACTATAAGAAATTTAAACCGAGTGCAACCAAACTTAAAGCCATCACAGTTACGTGATTTAGCTGATGACTTTACTGGTACAAATATTGGTTTAGACGATAGTGATCAAGGTAGAGCATTTATTCAAGCTATGCGTGAGTTAGCTAATGAATCAGAAAGAGTTATGAAATTCAGAGCTAACAGAGCAATATCAGATTTACCAGAAAAAGGTATAGAAGCTACTACTGACACTATATTCAGACCTGGTAATGCATCTGTTATTAATACTTTAAAAGGAACAGTTGATGATGATGTGTTTGCAAGCATACAACAAGCAAGCATGATGAAACTTTTGAAAAGATCTGTTGATTTTAATGGAAAAGGTAAAATTAATGACATATTTAAGGCAGGTAATTTAGAAACAGCACTTAACAGTTACGGTGATGAAACTCTAGAAGCTATGTTTGGTAAAGAAATAACTCGTGGGTTGAGAAGTTTTCAAAAGGAAGTCGATATACTAACTAAAGGTGAGCTTGGAAGAGGTGGTAGTGCTGGTGGATTGGTTGCTGCAGGTCTTGGTGCTGCTATTGTTTTTGCACCATTACAAACATTAGGTCCTTTAACAGGCTTGCTAATTCTTCGTACTGTATTAGGTAATCCAAAATTTGTTGGTTTGTTAACAAAAAGTGATCCAGGCTCTATAGCACAAATGATACAAGCGGTAGAAAGAGCAGCTAGACAATTTGGGGTGAGAATGGTTGATGGTACTTATGTAGAGTCTGGTGTAGAAAAAGTCAGAGAAGGTTTTGAAGCAACTAAAACTGCAGTTGGCGTTACAGATGAAGATATACAAGAACAAACTGAAGAAGGTCTTAACATGTTCCAACAACTAAGAGATCGAGTAACGCAACCATTAAAAACTTCAGAATTACAACTACCAGATGTTCAGCCTATACAATCTCAAACTGATCCATTATCTCCAGAACGTATAGACTTTGCCGAACAAATCGCTGGCAGGCCAATCGTTTAAACAATAAAAAAGGGAGCTGTTACACTCCCTTTCTTTGTTCTCAAGGTTGTTATCCCCACTGGTCTGCCATAGCTTTGGCAATACCTGGGAAGAAAGTGCTTCTTATTTTCCAACGATCTGGACCAGGAGGACAATTATGTATGTCATTCCTAGCTGAAGTCCCATCTAAAGTACCTGTGGGCTTAAGAATTGGTAAATTCTTTAACCATAAGCAGGTTGCTTTAGAAACATTATCCTGGCCTTCTGGATCATCTCCAAATTGCCAGGGTTGGATCTTCTGATCGTAATGCTTGTAGTTTTTAATCCTTTTCTTTGCATATTTATGCATAATCGGATTTTCAACTGCAATTTTGGGTATATTACTATTCCAAAGATCTTGAAATAAATTTGTACCCTCTCTTAAATCCCTAACCATTTCCTTTACTGTTTTTCCAGGAGGAGGTGATTTCAACCACCTAACTCCCGAATTGCAAAGTCTGGTACAGGGAGGGTGTGCTACCATCATCATGTCCCAATCTTCCATTTTCATAACTTTTCTAATATCATCAGTAATGTGTCTATTAGATCCATCATCACTTGGAAGAATGTCGCAAGACCAGGCATCATGCCCTTTATCTAAGAAAGCATTTCTTACAATCCCTGAGAACTCACATGCGATTAAAATCTTCATGTTCGTTTCTCCTCTTATTTTTATTTTTAAGAACAAACTAGCTCTAGGCTAGAATCCTATTATAACACAAAAGTTACAATTTGTAAACTATGGGTTTTTAGCTATCCTCAAAAAAAGTAGGATCTACAGCTACAAATCTTTTAGCTGGTCTACCTTTACCACCAACTTTAATCTCAACCTCTTGGATCTCACCCGCATTCTTAAGCCTTTCAATAATCTCTTTAACTTCATAAGACTTCATGCTACGAAAGAGCTCATGCCTATCTACTTCACGTTTTGATA
>Ga0098042_1000940_pt1 | contig 11165 bp, 14 predicted proteins | sample 9_EtaG_FD_75066 | JGI IMG/M metagenome (GOLD analysis project Ga0098042, IMG submission 75066) | Marine viral communities from the Subarctic Pacific Ocean - 9_ETSP_OMZ_AT15188 metaG | ecosystem: Environmental > Aquatic > Marine > Oceanic | place: Pacific Ocean | collected 2015-01-10
CTCTAAAAGAGATATAAATGGAGCAACTTGGAATTTACCAACTAGGTTCTCAGCTATCTGAAGTCGCCTTGCGTCAGGAAATGATTCGAGCACATCTGCCAAATTTTGTATAATTTTAGTAGCAGATAATATATCGCCAGAAGCATTAGTAACTTGAACCCCAAGCTCCTGCATTGTTTTTAATTTTTCAAGACTTTGTATTCTTGTAAAAATTGTTTTGAATGAGTTACCTATAACTGATCCACCCCTAGAGGTCTTTTCTTGAACCGCACTAACAATACCAACAAGTTCATCAAAGGACACTCCCGCTTGTCCAGCAACAGCACCAGCTCGCTTAAAAGCCTCAGCCAAGTCTCTCTCTGACACAGCTGCACTTTTAGCAGCCTCAGAAAATTTATTAACGACTTCAGAACTTGTAATCCCAGCACTTTTAAAACCGTTTATCGCTGAAGTAAGTCCAGCCACCGCATCTGCGGCACTCTGCCCAGACAATCTACTTAAAATCAAAGAATCATTTAACCTTTTAACAACTTCCTCAGCAGCTAAACCTTGACGACTTAATTCTAATGCGGCAGTAGAAACGGTTTCAAAAGACTGCTCAGTATTTCTAGCAACATCAAAAATTTCTTTTTTAAATTTGCTTAGCTCCCCAGTTGATGCCCCCAAGATAGCATTTATGCTAGCCATCTGCTTTTCAACTTGAATTGTTGTTACAACTAATTCTTTAAAGCTATTTGTGACACTTCTTAAAACTCCAACAGAAGCGCCGAAAGCTAAAACACGAGCGTTAGCGGCTTCCATTGATTTGGTAAATTCATCAGCTTTTCCTGTGATTCTACCTAATGGTTGAGATAAAGCTTCTACGCTTCTAGCGTTCGACCCTACGTTGATCTTAAGATTCCTGCCCGCAGCTTTAGCTGCGTCTTGAACGCTTTTTTCTAATCCTACAAATTTTGCATTTATTTCTGCTGCCATATGTCCGTAAACCTTTTATGTTTAATTACACAAGGATTTACACATCATGGCCCGCTAATCGCATCATTTGTTCCATATTTAATTTACCACCATGCTTTTCTAACTCTTCAGATAAGCTAACTGTTTTACCCTCTCCTGCGACTGTATCGATATCTTGCTTAGTAGCTCCAAAGACAGCTGTTGCGTCAGCATTCTCATCTATACCTCCAGAGTTTTTATTTTTATTCATCTGAGCATCGCTAAAAGCAATTAACTGCTCAGGATTATCTTTTATATTGTCTGGTATATCTGGAACATTCTGAAAAATGTTAAAAAACATTCTTCCATAAGCCGCTACTTTTAATTGATAAATAGTAAGGTCTACCACTGGTCTACCATAAAACTGTGCCATGTTTTCGCATGATGATAAATACATGCTAAAGAAAGGTCTTAAAACAGCCTGTTGAATTACTGAATCAGAAAACTTTAATCCTATGTCTTGTTGTATCTTGGCTATATCTGCGACTTCCCAAGTTTCTAGCTCTGCAAATTGATAGTCTGAATATAAATAATCTTTTAAATCAACATTCTTATAAAGTAAACATCTTAAAAGTTCATCACCGCTTCTTACTTGAGCGTAATCTTCAGCAGTTTTACCTACAATCTCTTTCCTTTTAATAGCGAGATCAGCAAGCTCAGCTCTGCGCTTTTTTAAATCATCTTGAAGAACCTCTCTTTGAGACGGCAAAAAAGTGGCTTTTATTGTTTGTTTTAAACCCTCTACTTCATTTTCTAGTGATGCAATTTTAGAATCGTCATCCTCTGTCCAAATCTCATCTTTAATAACAGCGGCTATCCTTTCATCCTCTGTTTCTAAGCCTCGATCTAAGGCTAGTTGTTTATATTTCTCATAATACTTATGGAGATACCTTTGATCTCTTATGGTTATGTGTTTTAGATAAACATCTTTTTTATCTATTTTGCATTCAGTATAACCATCAAAAGCCTCGCCTATTAAAGAGATATAAAATTCTTCATTCAAAGCTCACCTTTTTCCATTTCTTCAATTAAATTATTAAACTCTTCAGGTTTTGAAGCCTGATTAAAGAACCAGAAAGCTAAAATTGTTGTAACTTTTTTTACTATCTCTTGATAAAACTCGTCACTACTGTCCTCTTTATCATAGTAATCTTTTGTCTTTTGCTCAAAAGTATCCCCTTCGAAATAAGGCACAGGAGCTTCGTCTGACTCACTCTGTACGTGAGTTAACATTAAAGTATACCACAACAAAAGTTTGTTTTGAGCTTTTGTATCAGCTGTATGGTCAAACAAAGAGTGCATATTAGATTCAAACTCAACAAGCTTTTTCTTTGAAGCGGCTAGATCATCTTTGATTTTTTCTATCTTTTCCTTTTGTTTTTCTGTTGGCTTTTCAACAGAATCCATTCTGACATACTCATTTTGTAAAGTTAAAAGATCTTTATAAATTTTACCGTAGTTTTCACTTTCATCATCGGTATACATTCCACCAGTGTCGCTATATTTTTTGAAAAGCATAGCTCTTGTTAGAATGCCTTTTTTGACGCATTTGCTCATCTCAACTGAGTATTCTAGCTCGGCTTCCTCAAGTTCTCTTCTTGATGGTCTTTTTAATCTAATTGTATAAGGTACTTTTTCTTTTACCTTTTTAATTTTTTTAATAACATCGCCAGTTTTTTTATCTTTTCTAGATGTTTCTTTTTCTACTTCTTCTTCTCTATCCAGAGAGAATGAATATAATTCTTTAAATTCCATAGCCTTTTTCCTTATTTAAATATAAAAGTTACAGTATAATTATCTAACTTTGAGTCTAAATTTCTAATTGATTCATTGCCAAAATCTAAAATTCTTTTCCTAATCCAACAGACTTTGTCATCTGTAAAATGGTCAGCAGCTCTCAAAACTGAATGATACTGTTTTGGTATCTCATTATAAAGCTTTTCATAATGAAAATCGTGGTCTTTTTTCATATCCTCAACCATCATTAACATTAGTTTAAATAGCGATGATATTTCAGATGAAGAATCTTTGGATAACTTTTTTTTAGCGTTCATGGCAGAATACTATCTTATTATATAAATAAAAGTGTAAAAATCTACATGGCTGGGTTTTTATCTGAGAATCAAATAAATAAAATTAATACTTTGGCAGACACGCTTCATACGACATTTGCCCAAACTATTACTGTGTACAAAAATGCTAAAAAAACACTAATAGCATCAACTACTTCTTGGAACTCTCTTTATAGAAGAACAAATACAGGATCTAATACTTCAGTGGAATATACTACAATTTCAGATACTTTCGATGCTAGAATTTATTATGTTGATTTAGAAAAAGAATATTTAGCTGATGAAGCTGGAACTGGACAGGTTGGAACACAAAATAAAGTTATTCTACCAGATGGTAGCGTAAAAATGGTTGTAAAAGAAACCGCATATAACTTTATAAGAGAGGCGAGGAGAGTTGAGTTTGATGGTAGAAAATTTGCCATAAAGAGCGATGGAAAGCCTAGAGGCTTAACAAGTAACAGGTTTTTTACTTTTTTGCTAACTCCGATTGATGAATAATTATGGTTGATAGGGAAGTACAGAATGATATAAAAAGGCAAGCACCTAGAGTTGGTAAATCTGCTTTAAAAAAAGAGGTAAACACCAAATTTAAAAAGATTAAAAAAGAAATGATACAGGAGTTTTTAACTCTTCCTGTAACTCAAGAACTTCTAGGTGGTCCTGATGCCCCAAATATAAGTGGTACACTGAATGGTTTTACGAGCCTATTTGCGTTTATAGGCTTTGATGCGGGTGATCAACCTATAGCACCCATATTAAATGCTTTAGAAAGAACACAATTACAATACTCAAAAGAGCTAAAAGAGAGCCGTAGAGTAGGTGGAAAGTTCATCGTAACACTGCCTACAGCAGAGCAAATATTCTCAATGACACCGATGCCTTGGGCTATTGGTAGGAGTTGGGCGCAAGGTATAGAAACAGGAATTTCTGGTTTAGGTTTCCTTTTAAGAAAAAAAGGTAAAGGTAGATCGGGCGCTGCGCTCCAAAGTCGTGTAAAGGTAAGGGGAGGTAGATTTAAAAATACCGCTTATATATCATCATTTATAAAGAAATATGAGAAAAGGTTTCGGAATTTAAAATGAAAGCACAATTTCAACATAATTTAACAACATCATTTTTTCTCTGGTTTGATAATTTTTTGCTAACCAAAGGAGAGGCTTTTAGCAATAAAACAGGAAAACTATTTAACTATACAGACGATAGACTTGACGCTACATATAAACCTTATGGTAGTGCATATAAGCAATGGGTGACAGATTCCTCAGTTTCAGGTGCTAACATTCCATCTGGTGTTTTTATAGGAGGCTCTTTTTCAGGTAGAGATGATGGAGTTGTTTTAGATTTTGACAATGGAAGATCATTAATCTCAGGCTCATCTACTGATTTAAATGTAACTGGAGAGTTTGCGGTAAAAGATTTTAATGTATATATCACTAATGACACTGAGGAAGATTTAGTTATAGAGAACAAATATGTTGTAAATTCAAGGCTACCATCACCTGCTGAAGATGCTATAGCTCCTTATGATGATGTAGTCCCAGCTATTTTTATATCTACTGCAACTATGGAAAATATGCCATTTGCTTTTGGAGGTATGCAAGAAACTCAATGTTCAGTAAAAGCAGTCGTTTTAGCTGAAGATACATATCAATTAGATGGAGTTTTATCTATTTTTGCAGACTCAAGAGATGAGGATATTACAGAATTGCCTATGACTGGATATCCAATTACAGAGCTAGGAGATTTAAAAGGCGGCTCTTATAATTATACTGGATTTATAGATTCTTATTCATCAGAACAAGGATTTTATGTCAATTCAGTTAGAACTTCTAAATTAACCGATAGAGATAGAAAATCATTAGCTCACGAATTGTACGTGGGTTTTATAGACTTCGATATACACAAACACAGATTTCGATTTGAGTAGTTTCATTTTTTTAAACTCATTTCATATTTTTCAACTAAAACTGTAAACAAAGTAAAGAATTTTTATTATGGCCAGAAACAGAGTAATTTATCAATCAGAGGCGCTTTTTATAAGTGAAGATGCATCTTTATTAGCTGCGGGAAATCATAAACAAGTAGAAAGAGTCCAAAGCGCTAACTTTAGCTATACAATCAATAGACAAGATATAAACCAATTTGGTGAGCTTGCTAGGATTGATTCAGTTATACTAGATGCCCCAACAGTTAGTTCAGATTTTTCATACTATCTAACAGATGGTTTTAACGAAAGAGCTTTAGGCTTTTACGTAAACACTGGTGGAGGTAACAGAAATGGTGATGGTCAGTTCGCATCAGGACACATGATTGGAAGTTCTGGAAAAAACCTTTTCATTGTAACAGGTCCAGAAGGAAAAGATTTAAATGGAGCTGGTGCTCTCAGCAGTGAGGACAGCACAATCGGTATAGGAAACTGTTATGTTAGTGATTATACTGTTGATTTAGCAGTAGGATCTATTCCAACTTCCTCTGTAAGTTTAGAGGCTGCAAATGTTCGTTCTGATGCAGCTGGAGCAGCAATTGATAATCCAGCAGTTGATCAGGAAGCAGGAACAGCCATGGCTGGAACAATTACCCTACCAAATCCCACATCTGGACCAAGCGATATCAAAGCTTTACGCCCAGGAGATATAACAGTTAGTTTAGCTAACTTTGATGGCGATACTATAGCTGATTTAGATGGCGCTGGAGCAGCTCATGTTCAAAGTGTTTCAATAAACATGCCTCTTTCAAGAAGCCCATTGCAAAGACTAGGAAGCAGATTCCCATTTGCTCGTGAGCCTGATTTTCCAATTAATGTAAGTGTGTCTGTGAGTGCGATAGTTAATGAGGATACAGCTATGAATCTAGCTTCTAAATTAACAGCTGCCGCTGCAAATGCCACAGTAACTCTTAAAAACAAATCTGGAACCAATGCAATGCTTTACACTCTAAAAGGAGCGAAAGTTGATAGTGAGAGCATGTCATCAGCAATCGGATCTAACAAAAGTGTAGACCTAACTCTTTCTGCACAAATTGGAGGAATAGCTGATACATCTGCTGGATTGTTTGTAAGTGGAGCTAATACTACTACAGCTTTTGAATAAGATTTAATTCAAAAATAATATGAATTTTAAATTTAACAAAGATTCTTCTTTGGAAGAAGATCTTGAAGAAGAGCTTGAAGAAGAGCTTGAAGAAGAATTTGAGGAAGTCGAAGAAGTTGTTGAACAACTAAAAAGCGACTCATTAAAAGACATGTTTCCTGTAATTGAAGACTTAAAAAATAAAATTAAAAAAGGAACTGAAGAAGAAGTAGCAGAAATTTGCGCTATCGCTGGAATAGAAAAAACTGATTCAGCAATGCTAGATCTTTGCGATATATGGAGGAACTCATAATGGCCATTAAGAAAACAAAAACCCCAGTTGCTAAAAAAGCTGCAAAGCCTAAACCTGAAGCTAAACCTGAAGCTAAACCTGAAGCTCAGCCTAAGGCTGAGTCTAAGGCTCCCGCTAAAGCTAAAACAGCAGGAGATCTTTTAACAGCTTTTGCTGAGCAAACGGAGGGTAAGGATGCCGCTACAAAAGCAAAGCTTAAGATTCAACTTAAAAAGGATCTAGCCTCACTAAAAGCTAAATAAAAAAAACCCGTTACGACGGGGTTTTTTATTAGTAAGTCAACCTACCACTACCATCAATTCCGTGCAGTTGTCTAGGCTCTGCCTGATAAATATTGTAACTAGCTGACAAACGCTCTATATTAGCCAGAGAATCGCTTGCAAGCCCTCTATAGACTTTTGATACCTCATTACGGTTGATGAATGATACGGAGCTTTCTCCGTCTTTTAAAGACAGGATATTATCTCCACTAACTGATGAGTCAGTTATACCTCTTAAAGCGTTCCTTGATTGTTTAGTATAATAATTATAAAGATAAAGCTCTTTCAGTATGCTTTGAGCTTCAATATCAATAACGCCATACGTACCGCTTGCTGTTGCTCCATTAAAATCTGTGTAGATGTAATTATTTAATCTACCTAAATTTTCAAATAACCATCCACTAACTGAGGCTACTGTTGCTATTCCAGTATCACCATCAAACTCTGTTTCTACAATTCCTGAAGCTAAATCTTCTAAAGCGGTCATGTAAGTTATTACACTAAATACCTAAATCTTGTAGCATTTTAATAGTGCTCGCATGAACTGGATTATTAGGGTCTAACTCTGGCTGCTTTACAGGGTTTGGAATTATGTTTCTTCTATTATTTCTTGTGTAAGCTTTGAACTCTTTTAGTAAAGCGGTTTTTAATCTTGGTCTATCTAAATGAGGGTTTAAACCTGCTTTCTCAGCCATCCTCATCATATCAGTTAGATTCATTGTTTTAAGATTATCTTCAAAGATGTCTAGCTCATTAGTTTTAAAAGGGCTTAGTTGTTGAACTCCAAGAGCTATTTCAAGTTCTTTTATTTTTTCTTTATAGGCAGCTGTATTAATCTCACCTCTTTCTCTCATCTCTTGAATTTCTTCAACAATACCTTTTTTTACAGGCTTTTCTTGACCTGTAGTAACTTCATCATATGGTGCTTCTTCTTCGCTCATACCATATTATACACATTTAAGTAATAATTTAAATAAAAAAGGCCACCTCTTTCGAGGTGACCTTTTCGTTATGAGTAACAATTGAAGATTAATCAAATGCTCCAATAATCTTACCTACAAGAACTCTATTGTCAAGAACTACTCGTCCTTCTTCAATAGATCCGAAATATCCGATCTTGTTTTGGCGTATGCTGTATTGGTCGTCAGCAATGAGATTAAACTCACTAGGACTATCCTCGTCAACAGCAACTGCACGGATAAGAGAGTCTTTTGCACGATCAACACCAAGGACAAAATCGTCAGTAGCTGTATTGAAAGTTATGTCTCCTCCTCCATCAGTATAAGTTGTTGAACCAGCAGCAGTGTCAAACAGAGTATTGAACTTCTGGCTCTTTCCAAGCTCATTGATCTCCATAATTCCAAGACCGTAAAACTCAGGAATACCTGCGTTACGGAAAATGTCCATACGAAGCTCATCAGGAGCCGCAAGACCGTCTGTGCCACCTGGGGCTGTTCCGTCTGCATCCTGAGAGTTGATTGGGTTATAAGCCAAAGCACGAATATCTTGAACAACTTCTGGTGAACAAACAAGGTCAGTTAGACCTTTTGTGCGAGTTGTTGGAGTACCACCAATGAATGAAGTATTAATTCTCTTAGCAAGAGTAAGAAGGTCATTCATATCAGCAAGTGTAAACTTACCAGCAATTTGGTTAGTTTGAACGTGCTTTTTGCTGTTTGTAGTAGCATTTGCTACAGCGGTCATAAGCAATGTAGCTGAAGTAGTTTCCTGCTTAATCAAGATTTCCTGTGCAACACGAGTGAAAGTTTTGCTTACTACGTCCATGCGGCTTTTAGCAGCATAACGACGATCAAAACTTACAGCACTATCAAGGCTATAAGTAGCAAGTTTTAACTCAGATGCAGTTGGAAGAACTTGGTTAGTTGGAAGACCACCAGCATGACTTTGACTGTATACCTCAACATAATCTTCGTCAGAAATGTTGTAGTAAAGGTCTAAAGGTATGCTCGGATTATCATCAGCATTAAACTGAAGTGACTGGAACAGATTGCTTACAGTTGGAGCTTGGTTAAGAACCTCAGCTAAAACTGGTCCGATAAATTCGGCAAGGGCAACCTGAGCCTCATATGCAATAGTTTTATTGCGAGAGGCCATTGCTTTTACAAGCTCGACCTGCTCTGGGGTGCGTTTTAAAGTAATTTTCATTTTATAAAATCCTTTCTAAAAATTAGTTACAATCAAAAGAGATTATGATGTAATTGCCAGCGAACTGATCAGTAGTTGGTCCTACGCTTGTGCGAGTTCCTGTTCCGAGAACGTGTCCGAAAACTTTGTCCTCATCTACTAAATCACCAGTGGTAACCGTTGTTGCTGAAACAGTGGAAAAACCAGTGATTTTACCAGCGTTAGATGAAAGCTTAATTCTATTTCCTGGGGCATAGCTAGTAATAGGTCCATCAAATGCAGAGGAACTTAAAGTAAAGATTCCTTTAGTTGCAACAGGTACAGCTTGTCCAGGAAGAACTGCTTGAAGCTCAGTTTGCTTAGTTGGATTATAAAGCAATTTTTCGCCATTTTCATCAGCTTTAGCTGTCTGATTAAGAGTCATACCAATGGCATGATCTTCATCTTTAGCTCCTGTGATTTTAAGATTAACTTCAGGGTACATCTTTGTTGTACCTAAGAACGGAAAGCTGCTATCACCCAAATAAGAATTTGTTTGATACTCAACAGGTTCTTTATCGAAGTTACCGTCAGCCACTTTAACGAAAACGCCAGCATCGCCAGCGCCAGAATCAGTGGTCTTGTCAAGAACATCACTTCCGATAACGGAAAATAAGTTCACGACATCATGATCAGAGTATTGTCTGAAAGGTAGAATTCGTAATCCCATAATTTTGTTTTAGTTAAATTAAAGTTTAGTTAGTTAAGAAATTTCAATATTTTCACGCTTGAAAGCATCTTTGAATTTTTCAACCAAAGATTGATCTTCAGATGCAACTGCCTCATTCGCATTAGGAATTTCAGCATCAGTTAGCTCAGCATCGTCAAGTGCTTTTTCAACCTCAACTTCTTCAGAAGCATTTGAGATTCTTTTAGCCACTTCTTCGTCGATGCGCTTTTCAATATCTTCTTGAATTGAAGCTTGAGCCTCTTTATTTTTGTGTCTCCAAAGAACTTCTAGCTTTGAAGCAAAAGAAGTAAATTCTTCATCTTCACCGAGACTTTTAAGCTCATTTGCTAAAAATTCGCGGTCTTCGTCGTCAAGATCATATGACTTATCAATAGAATCCATTCTCTCATTGAATCGAGCTATAGCTTCCTCAGCCTTTTTCTCGGTTTCAAAAACAGAAATGCGATCATTTGCTTCTCCTAGTTTTTGCTCAAGATCGGCTACTGAAGACTTTAGATCCTCATATTCTTTAGCGATTGTTTCCTTTTGATTTTTAGCTTCCTCAATATCTGCACGGTATTGTTCATCCCGTTGTTTGATTGCATCAGAGAAAGTGTCAGTCATTGAAGCGATAGCCTCTTTTGAAAATTTCTTCTCATTTAGAAGCTCTTTAAGTTCTGAAATAGTGTTTTCTAGTTCCATAGCGTGTATATCCTTTTGGTTGTTTACATTTAAATTTAAATTTTGTGAAATTTTATCACGTTTGTCGTTTATAAAAATTTTTTCTGTCTCGGCTTTATCAGAATACAAGCCTTTCACATCAGCAGCTGGGTTCATAGTATAAGCGATACCTAGTGGAAATATTTTGCCAGTAATGAGCCTATATATATTTTCACCTTTATCAGTTTTACCATTACCTCCATAGCTTTTTAAAAAACCCTTCATTTTATCTATTTTTTCAGGGTCTGAGATTATTTCTGCATCCTTAAGATCATCACTACCTACAGCCAAAACAAAATTACTAAAACCTATTTCCCAGCTTGCAGAGACTTTTCGAAATGCTGGATCTTCTGGATCTAAAGATTTTTCTACTAGATTAGTAAAATCTCTATTTACTGACTTATAAATAACTGCCCCTAAAGCTATATTAAAAGGATTTTTTTTATTTTTAATATCTTCAGCCGTTAATATTTTACTAGTTTCAGCATCGCTAAATCCAGCATCTACTATGTGCCCAACTATTTTTTGTTTATTATGTTCTATATTTGTCGGCTTATGAACAAAATTTGGCGTATACTCCATGGCGGTTTCTGTTGACATTCCATCGCCATTTTTATTAAATTTGTTTACAACAGCCGCATTAAAAGCTACACCCAATAAATCAACATTACTTTTGTAATCTATATCTTTTGGCACGAGTGGTGCTAGATTACTTAATGAAGCCTCAGATATTAGAGAGGCTTTACTTATCTCACAAATTGAAATCGGACACTCAAAAGTTGTTTTATATTTATACTCCATTAAGATTTTTTCGTACTATGATGTAAAATTGCAGATGGATATAACTCTAGATTATGTTTTGCAGATATTGATAAAACCTCTGTC
>Ga0098042_1000941_pt1 | contig 11155 bp, 12 predicted proteins | sample 9_EtaG_FD_75066 | JGI IMG/M metagenome (GOLD analysis project Ga0098042, IMG submission 75066) | Marine viral communities from the Subarctic Pacific Ocean - 9_ETSP_OMZ_AT15188 metaG | ecosystem: Environmental > Aquatic > Marine > Oceanic | place: Pacific Ocean | collected 2015-01-10
AGTGAAGAGGAGCCTTAAGAGGTTTATTTTATCTCATTACAATAGGTTCTTTTTGTCATTTCAAACTGATCATTACGCAAAGTGGACATACCCTCAATTGAACTAAGTTCTAACTTGTTTGTTCTCTGTATAACTAGGAGAGCTTCTTCCTTGTATAACACCAAAGAACCATCATCATTTCGTTTCTTTACTCTATGAGCTAAAAGGGTCATGTATTTTCCTTTAAGAAAATCTTCCAGACTCTCGTCTGGTATTTTGAAAGATTCTCTTTTTCCATATTTCTCTTCACTCGTTAACAAGAAGCCCTCTACTACAGTTCCATTGCTCTTCTCTCCATACCCCATCATAAAGGGTTGTGGGCTTCCTCCATCATCCCATCCAGCACAAGCCCAAGTTTCTGCATTTGCTTGGGTGGCGAACAAAACAACAGAGAGTATGGCTAGTAGCTTTTTCATTTGTTTAACCTAACTATTAATCTTTAGATAAGTAAGGGTTAGTAGGTATGCCACCAAAACGGTTTTTATCAACTGGAAACTTTGCCCTACAAGCTCTCCTACCAATATTCGCAGAGTCGTCACTTTGAGCATCTTTAACAACTTGTAATAAACAATCCTCGTAAGTTCTTGGCTTAGATAACTGTGTATAGGCAAGGGCAGCAATAAGAACACCAATAGCTGCTGCTTTGGCTTGGTTGTTCTTTATCCATGCTACTATTTTGTCCACCCTCAAATCTTTAGCTAACGTAGCGCTTTGATTTTCTTGAGCCTTTGAGTTGGTTGATTTGTGTTTTAATATGAATATTAAACAGATAAAAAAAACAGCAATCAAAATCCCAAGTTCAAATGGAACAGGGTAAAATATATCCTCCATTTACCAATAAACCTCTACATCTTTTTGGCTCTCTTTTGTGGTGGCACACTCATCCACCAGCTCAACGGTTTAGATCAAGCATTTCACATGCCAGAACTCTTTTTCGCTTTTTACTCCTGATGCTTCCGTCATCCCACTTACTGGAGACAATGAAAGTTCTGGTTAGGGCAATAAAGTCTATAATTACTGTAAACTCTTCTTCATATTGTCGTCCCTCATATTGCCGTCCTTCTGGTACAATTACTGTCTGAACAAGTATGCATGATCCACCCAAATCAGTGATAGATACCTCTGTATTCCTATCTACTACACCAGCCTCCTTAGCTTTTAAAGTTATCTCAGGAAGGCACCATTGTTTCCAGTTTCCATCAACTCTCGTGCTAACAGATTTACGCCCTAACCAATTTTTTTTGTATCCATATATTCTTAGATTTTCTGGACCGTTATGTCCTTCTTGCGTTTTGCAAGACATAACAGCGTTATCCGCAAGTAAATTATCAGTACTACAAAATAGTAAAATTGCAGATAATCCGCTCAAGTATTTTAAAAAAACAAAATTCATTAATTCATTATTATCACTATTAAAATCTTATTCAAACCACCGCATATCGTATTTTATGAATGTTCTTAACTTAGGCTTACTGCAGCATTCTAAACCGCTCTTTACTACTTCGAAATAAATCTGAATATATTAGGACTGCTCGTAACAAGGATAGTCATAAGTACAAATTTTCTCTGGCGGGATTACCTCTTTTGATAAAAGTGAAGGTATAAAAAAAACTACAATAGAGAATAGTGTGAATGCTGCGATAAAGCAGAAAATAATTTGTATTACTGATTTAAAAATATTCATTTACGCTATCTTCAATACAAGTTCATGAGCTTTACAGTATTTGTCGTGAACTACTCTCAACTTCTCGCAAGCATCATTTACCAAGCCACTGCCAAATTCCTCGATGAAATGGCATGAGGCAAAGCTTTTTGCAGCACTATCATATGCTTCTACCCATGCTTTCCGTTCAGCTAATAAATCTTTACCGACTGGCCAAACGCCTTGATTTAATTTCTGCTCGACATCATTTGCCAATACTCGCCAGGGCTTAGGACTTACTCTGGCTCTAAAACAATTCTGCCGTTTACACATCCATACATATTGAGGGTCGGTTTCTAGTGCGTCAAAAAACTCCTGAACAACAGTATCGTTAGGGTTAAAGACATCATGCATGACCATAACTCTTAGGCCAGCAGGAGTGCGATAAACTCTCATATGCCAATCGGGATAAAGTTCTGAAAACTCTTTTATTGGAGCCATTGCCATATCGGTAGACTTTTCCCCACGCTGTTTGTCACTTCCGTAAGGCCCACCGTTGCGACTTTTAATTATGAGCCATAATAAAAGTCCCAAACCAAATACCAACCATCCTGGGTTAATCTCGTTAAGATACTTTGCTGTATAATATTGCAACTCAAACCCAAGTACATTCCACGAGAAATTGTAAATTAAGTTAGGAGTAAAATAATAATGTAAGTAACCAAGGATCATTAAAACGTATGCCCAGAAAGCACTTACTCGTTGTTTCAAATGAACATTGTAAAAATCTATATCAGCAAACAAAACATTTGGAGTGTTAATACATAGTGACCCATATAAATTTCGGGTTACTACCGCATCACCATGATACTGAATAACCTCTTCTCTAATAGGTACTCCATCACTGCCGTTGTACGAAACTCGTTTCTCACGCCTCTCAACCTCTTCTCCTGCAGCTAACTGTTTAAATGCCTCTTCAACTCTTTTTACTGCTAACTCTTTGGCTTCTTTTTGGGTGAATTCTGACCATCCAAACCTTGTAATTGTAGCTTGCCGTCCATTGGGCAATTTACGCTTCTCTTTATGCTCATCCCAAAAGTCTGGTACTATCATGCTCGATCAAACCTGTTTATCCGTATTAAACTTAAGCTTTAAAATGGTTAAGTTTTTCGGCTACAATACAACATGTTTAACTTTTTCACTAAATTATTTTTACTCTTTATTTCTGCAATAGCTATGACAAGCGCCACGAGCTTTGCCGAAAGTTATAAGGATAAATTAGACAACGCAGAATTAATATTTAGCTGTTCTGTTCCTCCACTAAAGATAGAAATTTATAAACCCCAAGGTAATGATACTGCAGATATTGCAGCAATTTTAATTGGGGAAGATTATTCAGAAAGCTATAAACCTGCAGTCTTGGAAGTAGAAGGAACAGGTGCTTGCCGATATAACATTTGGACTTTCGATTATAAGGGGAAAATGAGCGTTAAGGACCAAGGTTGTTACGGAGAAGTTCTACCACCTGATAACTCAGTTGGAGAACTCTATATTTATGGATCCGATGACCGCAGCCAATGGTTTTTTTGCTATGAGTAGAAAAATACAGACGGTAATAATTTGCTTAGTCGTTTTACTTTCGTGGCATAATACAGTCTCAGCAGATATGATGAGCAACGATGAGAAACATCTTCTTAATAATGAAGAATACATTGAAGCAATCGATAGAATAGAGGCTTGTTGCTATCAGTTTTATGAGGGCTACAAAACTCAAGGTGGTCTAGTAGCAAAGAAAAACTATCGGTTCCCATTAAAAGATGGTCGTGAACTCATCATGATAATGGAAGATCTTGGCGCACATTCATATTGGTATCGACTATTTATATCAGGCCCAAAAACTGAACTTTATATGGTCGAACTTAATGTACCTCCGATTGATGATATCAGTTGGTATCCATATGTCTTTGGGGAAAGGATTTTTAATCCCACCTTCAATCTCGAGACAGAGGAATTAGTTGCTTGGGATTTTGGTGGTGCTGGCGAATTACTTATTAGGCTCACCTACCAATACGTTGGAGGAACTGGAGCTGATTTTAAGTTAATGAAATTAGAAGAAGATAATATTGATGACGATTTATCTGAATATAACGTAGAGATTGATTATTAGTTAAAGCATATTAAAGTTTAAAGGATTTATATTCAAAGTATATTCACACCATGAGCGAAATATCACTTTTACCTTTTCCACTGGGTAAGCGCTGGAATAGTCAGCAAGAAGCCTTACGCCATTGTACTTATGAATATCTAGAAAAGTTACTGCTGTCCAAAAACACAAGCAAAAGCTTTAACGGTGAGATGCCTTTAGATATGGAGTATCTTTGGAAGATTTTGATTGAAAAAACAGAAATTCTTTTAAAAGTTGAGAATTTAGAAATTCGTGCAATTAAATTGCCCGACTTGTTATCAGACTTAGAAAAAAAGTATTCAGTGCCTGATATCATTGCAGCTGACACCATGGGTATTATTTTAAATTGGACCCAGATTTTAGTTGGTTATTTTGATTATTTCGGTCCCATGAAAATGAAAGATATTGATGGTAAGCCCATACGTAAAAACATAGAATTTCCGATTGCTTCAAAAAGAGACGCTGAAAATTTATGGGCGGGTACAGAACTGCTTTCAGACTCGTTTATTATACAAACGCTACTTTTGTTTCCACCTCAGGGGAAAAATGTTTTTAATATTTTACCAAAGGAATTTACTACTGAAATATTTGCCAAATTTTTTGATAAGCATCTAAGCAAATTGAGTGACTTTAAAAATTTGATGCAAGCAATCCTGAATAAAGACAGACGCACAGTCGAAATATTAAACCAAGGATCCAGCTTCATTAATGAGATAGTTTTGAAAGATTATGGCACAGCAATGAACCTTTGGAATGAAAGTGTAACTTGGTGGGAAAATCGGAAAAAGCAGCATTAAAATTAAATCTTCATAAATTAAAATTAGACTCACTGAGTTACTTTTGGCCCTTTACCTACTAAGACTTCATGAAATTCAATTACCCCTACTCAGTGACTCTCTGAGAGTCTCTCAGGGGTACTGCAGCACTAAAATTGAGCACCTCACTACTTATCTTGGCTTAACACTCTCATATGCTACAAATAAGTATGTCTAAGTTGAGTCTCAAAGTTTTACTTGGTGTGTTAGCGTTGATGTTTAGCGCCAGTGTTGGGCTTAGTGCCGCACCCGAATGTAGAGGTAGTCCGCACAATTTGGGTTTTTTTGGGTCGTTTGGTATTAAGCAGGGTTGGCATAATTGCAACGGAGAGATCTTCAGGAAACGTGAAAAGCGGTCATTAGGTTATATTCCCAGTGATCGAGTTGAAGAAAGATACAGAAGGTCTGCAAAAGGTTTATGGAAAGATGGTTTGTTGGTCCAAGGCACTAAAGTTGATGAGGATGGAACTTATGAAGGAACATGGGAATATCAAGATGGACATTGGTTAAGTTATATCTTCAAAGGTAAAGTCACATACATAGATGGTACAACATTCAATGGCCAAATAGGAAAGCTAACAAAATGGGGAGATGGAAATCGTATTGATCCATTTGCATGGATTGGTACTTTAAGAAGGCCAAACGGAACTGTACTTACGGGTGAATTTAAAGAAAAATATACTTCAAATTGGATTGATACTTTTGATCAATTACAATTGATCTCGTCTTCAGTTGTGAAGTCAGCAGCTGTGAATAGGACAAATCACAACTCTTCTAATTTATCACTATTGAAAGCAGAATTTATAAAATTGTCAGATGAAGATCGGAGATTTGTTCAAACAAGATTGGCAGACTTAAGGCTTTACTCTTCTTCAATAGATAGCCTTTATGGGAAGAATACAGAATCAGCGCTCAATGCTTACAATAAAGAGTACTTAGCTAATGCTGACTTGAATAAAACAGCTAATGCTAAGGCTCTCCTCAAAGATATTCTTACTCCTAAAGTTCTTGAAGTTGAGCAAGTCGATGCCGATAAATCCTCTAAAACATTTGCAAGCTGGTCAGATGATATAATCTGCAAATACGTGATCAATAAGGGTAGAGACATTCATATTGCTGAAGCCCAAAGGCGTGGCTTGTATTGTGGTGTAGTGGGGAAAGATATTCCAAAGCAAACAGCGACAGTTGAACAGCCTAAAGCTCAACCTGCACCTGAAGCAACTCCAAAGTTAGACCTAGCGCAAGTCAAAGCGTCCTATGATGCAAAGGATTATACCAAAGCATTTGCTGACGCACAGGTATTAGCAGTTCAAGGCGATCCTGAAACTCAGTTATTGTTGGGTAAGATGTTTGCAGATGGACGGGGTACGATCCAAGTTAGCACATTGGCACATATGTGGTTCAACATAGCCTCTATGGGCGGCATTGATGAAGCTTATGAACAACGTAAAGCTATCACAGCACAAATGACACCTGCTGCTGTGGAAGAAGCACAGAAGATGGCAATGAAGTGTATTCAAAGCAACTATGCTGATTGTGGTTTGACAGTAAAAACTACAGAAGTGAAGCAACCAAAACCTGTTCCAAAAACTTACATTACTTCAGGGCATCAAGTTGAAGCATGGTTTAAGGATGAAACACAGTTGAGGCGCAAACAGCTGCACTATGCTCTCAAAAAATTAGGTGTCTATAACAGTTCTATTGATGGGCTGTGGGGCAAAAACACTTCCAGAGCTTTTACAAGATTTATAAATAAATATAAGCGTGATGCTGAAACCGTAGAGGAAGTCTTTGCATCAATTCTTAGCAAAGTTAAAGTTCCATCAGCATTTGCAGAACCACAGCGTGTGACTACCACTAAGTCGAATCCGAATGCTAACACAGGGAGAAACGGATGGGTTCCAATTAATGACAATCCAAAGCTTTCTTTTGATGACGCAAGTGAAATTTGTGAAGCAAAGGCTATTGCTGAGGGCAACTCATACATTAACAACAACCAACCACGAGATAGGCGCTCTAGCATTGACTGTGATAGCTATGGTTTCAACAGTTTTTCATGCAGCCGTTCCAGGGGCGGTGGTGCATCGACTGGAATACTGAGATATTTGGATAATGCTGAAAATTATAACGCAGGAAAGAAACTAGCTCAGGCTGTAGCTAGAGCCTGTATGGCTGACTTTGGTTGGGTTAAACGATAGAACACACTCTATAACTCACTTAGCCACTCTAAATATCTGTCGGCTAACGGTGAACCTGTTTCCTTATCGTTACTAGTATAGGAAGTAATACCTACAGTAATTACAGAAAGTATCGACTTTAGTTAAGAGACAACAGAATATTTATTCTTATTATATATTTAAAAAATAATAGGAACTAAAAGTAATACTTAAAGCTTCCCTAAATTTCTAATTCTTTAAATTCATTACTTTACTAGGTTTTAACAATTAAGCTTAACTATATCTGTAGTTCCTAATTCTGATGTTGTCTCTCTTATGTTCTATTCTCTATTAGATAAAATATTAAAAGAAATAGAAACAACAGAAGATAGAAGCAGAGCTAGAAGACAGGAAGCTCAATATAACTTTAAGTACGCACTTGAGCATATATTGAAAGACTTGTGGAAATGCTCAAAGACCATACCGCCCAGTCAAACTGCCATTAATTTACGCAGTGGTTATTACTCTGAGAACAACAGGTATATAGATAGCAGATTAACTTACAGGCAAGTTCGGGCAGTTCTAACAGGGTTAGAAAAATGTGGGCTTATTCAGGTTGTAAGAAAGGGTTACTTCTCAAAAGAAAGACTTGATGGAGAGCTGACTAGATATGCTCCAACTAACCTACTAACTGACCAACTTAATCAAATCCCAGAGCATCCTGCATTTTACTTTAAGAATGACATAGAAATTGAACCAATAATCTTAAGGGATCAGATTAACGGAAAACGACAAGATATAGATTATCCTGATTGTAGTTCCTCTGTTGAATATAGATCTAATCTCAAAGTGATTAATGAGTGTTTGTTGAGACACTGGGTAGATCTCAGGGTTAGAGATAGCCAAATACCAGCGCTATCTGAACTTATATTTCAAGATAGGGATAAAGAACCTATAGATCTATCTCGTAGATCTCTTGTTCGTATCTTTACCAATGGATCCTTTGAGGAAGGTGGTAGATTTTACAGAGGATGGTGGCAGAATGTACCAAGTAAATACCGCAAGTATATCACCATAGATGAAGAAGTTACTGCAGAATATGACTACTCTCAACTATCTCCTCATATGTTGTACTATTCTGAGGGTCAGGAGATGGGGCATGAGGATGCTTATGATCGAGTACTAGATGGAGAACATCGTGGTGTTGTCAAACAAGCATTTAACGCAATGGTACAGTCTAAGACACCACTACACAGACAACCAAAAAAGATAAATCTGTCCTCTACTGGTTTAAGTTGGAAGGAACTGAGAGATAGAATAATTAAGGCTCACAAACCTATCGAACATTTGTTCTTTTGTGGGAGTGGAAACCGACTGCAGTTCTGGGATAGTTGCATGGCTGAAAGTATTATGTTGCATTTTGCTTCTCAGAACCAACCAACTCTACCTATTCACGATAGCTTTATTATGAAGGTAGGCTTTATTTCAGAGCTAGAAGAAGTAATGCGAAGATCTTTTAGAGATAGGTTCCAAAAAGATATAAATATTAAGGGTGAACTAATTACTGAGCGGCTTGTTCTCTTCGAGCAAGACGGCACACCAAGAACTAAAGCTGTTGTCAAAGATGACAGAGAACATAGTCAGTGGTACGACAGAAATACTATGTGGCTAGTTACTAAAAAATAGTAGAATTAAAATAAAAGAATATTAATACTTTTAGTAAGTGCCATAATTATTAACTAATAGTATTACTTCAGGTATTAATATAGCACCTGACTGTGGTTATTTAGAGTTTGAAATAATCAAGCTAGTCCCCACGATACCATCTGTAATACTTTTCGTTCTCATAGCACTCATCAACTTGATGTCTTTCGTAGTACCTCTCACGACACCCTTCTAAATCAAACTTATCTCGAGCATGTGAAGCTAAATTAAAAAATAATAAACTTACCAAACCATACAAAATATATGTTGAACCCATTTGTGTATTTTTATCCATGAAAATTACTTTAATCCCAGCAGCTATGGCTAGAATTCCAAATAGCATCGAGAACGGATGCAGCAGTATAATCAAACTCTTCATCGTCTAATTCCTAAGTTCTGTGATTAGTTTTAAAATTTTGATAAAAAATTGATTTAATCATCTGAGCCAAAATCAGATCTTTGCTGAACTGAATTTTCGTAGCAATCAAAAATGCCTGCTTTAGATATCTCGTAATCCATAGTTTCGTTTACACAATTCCTCAGAGCGAAGTAATTTAATGATAGATCCACTAAAATGAAGGTGACAAAAGCAAATAAACCATACTTAAGCAACTTTTTCCCATAACTTTTTGCATCTATTTCGTCAGCAAAGTAACTATAGAAAATACCACCAACAAAAAAAAAGAATAATGATGCAGCTAATGGAGCATAAACTAGATACAAAATAGTGTGTATAAATTCTGCATCAGAAAACATTTAAGTATTACCTATTTTAATTCTCTCCATCCATTTCAGCTTAGTCTCAAACTTATGTCCAAGGCCATACCTATTTCCTGTTGTCGATATTGTTGACCATCCACCCAATTCATCAATGATCTCCATTGGGCATTCCACTGCTCTTAATCTATCCCTGAAGGTATGCCTCAAGCAGTGAGCGGTTAGACCATTAAATTCTTTTTTAAGCCATTTACTTACAGCGTTAGAAGCTGCTGTTGTTTTGCATTCTTTATCCTTGTTGTACTTCTCAAATACAAAGTCTCCTTTGGATCGCTGCACAACTATCTCGAGTGCTTCATGGGCGTATCCAACAATAGGAATAACCCTGGCACTAGACTTGGTTTTCAGCCTTCGCTTCTGGTTAGGTTTAATATTTAAGGTATTAGAAGCAAGGCATACATCCTCTTTTCGTAGCCCTACTATCTCACCTAATCGACAGCCAGTTTCTCCAAGTATAGGCATCAGCAGTTTAACATTACTTTTCGTATCAAATGCGTTCTTGTAGCCCTGAACTAACTGTTGAAGAGTGAAGGTTCCTCTCTTCTTCGCATCTAATCCCTCACCCACTAAAAGTATCCTGGAGAAAGGGTTTCTCTTATCAATCTCTAACTCAGCATAAGCATAGTTGAAGACGCCTGATAAGCTCCCTAGCCTTCTTCTGATTGTAGCCGTCTTATTTCCTCTTCTTCCTAAATAGGAGACGAGTAGCTTTGCATCTTCTCTTGTATAGTCCTCTATTCTTTTGTTGCCCACTAAAGAAACTAGAGTGCTAGCGGCAATGTGACTCACTTTTTTGTTAATATCTTTTATTTCTATGTAGTCATCGAGAACTTCTAAAAGTGTATAAGACTTTGGTTGGAAGCTAGATATTGTTGTCTCGATATCTATGGGAAAGATTAATTCTGAATTAGACCAACTATTTTCAAGTAAAGAAGATAAACGAGCAGCTATTTTAGCGGCTATATCTGGGCATTTGCCCAGAGAATACCTAAGGAATTTGCCATACTGTTTTTCTGCATGTTTCGGTACTCTACGGTTGTAATAATAGGTTGCATTCCGACAGATTGTGTACTGAATGTGTGACACTAAACGATCCTCCAACAGTTAAAATGTTTGGAAAATCAATAAGTAGCTCTGATTGAGATGGTGCCCCCACACAGTTAAAAGGGCTTAAAGCTAATTACTTCAATTCCATATAACTCAAAGTGACATAATTATTATTCGCATGTCAAACTGGTTGGAATGCAGGTTGAAATACTTTGCACGACAGTTTTAGCCAGATGTGTGACAGAATGTGTGACATTAATTAACAACAAACAGAGGGGCTGATGGACCACAGCACCCTACCCTGATGTTATATATGACCTCTGCCAGAGATTGGGTGTTGAGCTACGTTATGAGGCTTTAAATAAACCTTCTCATCTATATATACAGCCATATGAGTCCTGAGACTTAATATAAGACTCGTACAGTAGCCTAACGGTTTACAGAGCCTAGAGAGTCCTGAAATAGATTGGCTTCTCCTGAGTCACTACAGAGTCTCAAGGAGCCTTAAGAGGTTTATTCTATCTCATTGCAATAGGTTCTTTTTGTGTATTCAAACTGATCATTACGCCCAGTGGACATACCCTCAATTGAACTAAGTTCTAACCTTTTTCTTCTCTGTATAACTAGGAGAGCTTCTTCCTTGTATAACACCAAAGAGCCATCATCAGTTCGTTCCTTTACTCTATGGGCTAAAAGGGTCATGTATTTTCCATTACGAAAATCTTCCAGACTCTCGTCTGGTATTTTGAAAGATTCTCTTTTTCCATATTTCTCTTCACTCGTTAACAAG
>Ga0098042_1000944_pt1 | contig 11149 bp, 9 predicted proteins | sample 9_EtaG_FD_75066 | JGI IMG/M metagenome (GOLD analysis project Ga0098042, IMG submission 75066) | Marine viral communities from the Subarctic Pacific Ocean - 9_ETSP_OMZ_AT15188 metaG | ecosystem: Environmental > Aquatic > Marine > Oceanic | place: Pacific Ocean | collected 2015-01-10
ACCTACATTTACTTTATTTGTCATTATTATCTCTTAACTCTTTGGATTATCATCTTTAATTTTTTTAATTCGTGTTTTCCACGCATCTATATCTTTATAGATTTCATCTAACTGTTCACCTATATCTCCATAAGCAGTCTTTCTAGTTTGTCTTACTTTGAAGTTTGCTTCTTCTGTTTCTGCAGCTGTTTCGTAAGATGTTAACTGTGAGTCGGTTGGTTTGTCTAATCCATCTACGTTCCAAGACTTTATATAATCTCCAGAACCATCATTCTGTAAAATAATATTACCTTGTTCTGCATCCCAAGTCTTTGAGTTTGCTTCTAAATATAATTTAACTTTTGTATATAATTGTACTGCCATAAATTATCCTATTAACTGTCCTGACCAATAATTACTACTTGCACTTGAACCACTAAATGTATTGTTTGCAGTTCCACAAGTTTGATTACTACCACTACCGTGAAAAATAAATAATTCTATTTCATCACTAGCTGATAAATCAAATGCTATAGTAGAACTTAGTCCAAATGTAATATTTATTTCAGTTGATTGATGATGACCGTGCTTAACAATAGTGCCATCTTTTTTCCAAACTAAACCCATTCCAGCACCAGCTACCATAGTTCCAAAAGTTATATATGCTTGAAAAAGATACTTACCAGCAACTGGAGCAATAAATTTATCGTTACTTAAATCAAAATCACCATTAAGGTCATAAACCTCTGTAGAAAATGTTACTTTTGTTAAAGTGTCTGTAGAAATGGTTTGCTCACTTCCTTTGGTAACTTCAAACATAGGTTGCTTTGGCATAGTTATAATACCATTTGCATCTATATTTAATGCAGTAGTTCCATCAGTTAAAGATGAACCACTTGTTCCATTTTTAAATGTTAAAGATTGATAGCTTCTTAATAATAAATTGTTTGCACCAACCTCTCCAGATATACTTTGATATGTACCAGTAGCATTATTTTCACCGAACACTAAAGGTGTAGCACCTCTCAACTTTGCATAAGTACTTGTAATATGTGCTAAATCACTTCCAGCTACTTTAATATCAATTTGGTCATCTGTATCGGCAGTAATAGATGTATCTGCATCTGCATCTAATATTAACTCTGTGCCATTCATATCAAGAGTTGAGTTAGCTATAATACCACCACTAAACGTACCACCTGTCTTTGGCATAGCATCAGATAAGCTGAAGACATCATACACTACAATCATCACTTCATCAGAAGCTGTAGCACCACTAGTTAATGTAACTGTATTTGCCGTTGACGTATTATAATCTGCTGTATCTAACAGAACACCATTAAGATATACGTCTACAAGAGAACCATTATCTATCTGAAGTGTCTTACTATCAAGGTCACTGCCAGTAAATGCAGTTTGGCTACCACTCGCAGAATAGCGATACCTTTCTCTTATTCCAAATCCGTTTGCACTTTTACCTATGTATGGCATCTAATACTCCTACAATTTATCCATCTCAGCTTTTACTTGTGTCCAAGTAACACCAAACTTACTTGGGTCAGCATCTTCTATTGCATTTTCATGTTTATCTTTGCCAATGACTTTTCTAAAAGCATTATTAAACTTTTCTTCTGTGTCTATTAAAGCATCTGCTCTTACAACATAGTCTCCTATTCCTAAAGCAGTTAATGCTTGTCCTATTTTATCTAAATTCATCAACCTTTAATCTCCATTGCAGTTATGCCACAAGAATGTCCATAAGGATTTAATGTTCCTTTTTTTGAATTTCCAACTTTAGTTTGAATGTTAAATGTAATTTCTGAAGTTGTGCTTGGTGATATTACAGTTCCAGTAAATGAACCAAGTGAACCATAACGATAGCCTGGATTTGTAGGTATATTTATAACACCACTAGATAGAGGATAATTTGATTGGCTACCACCTATTGTAGTTATAATTCTATAATCAGTTTGAGCTTCATCACTTGTTGCACCATTACCTCTGTCTAACATATAGTGTATAATAATTTTACTAGATGTAGCTGAAGGTGTTATTTTAAGACAATCACTATCACTATACAAACTTGTCCAAGTATTATGAGTTTGAACATCGTGACCAGTAGTTTTATTTAAAGTAACAACTTGTATTATAGAACCAGTAGGCATATTAGCAGTTGCCATTGTCCCTAATTTTGTTGCAACTATCCCAGCACTTGCATTAACTTTTGCATTTGTTACAGCATCATCAGCAAGTTTTGCAGTTGTTATGGATGCATCAGCTATGTCTGCTGAATCAACTACATTCTGTGTTACTATTGATCCTACATATCCCATATTTTACTCCGATATTGTATCTACTGCTGACACAACAACATCCATAGAGTTTGTTGCATCTGACTTTGCTCTAAGCTTATCTCCAGATTGCAGAACTATCTTTGCACCACCATCTATGAGTTCTAGTGAACTGCCACTTGGAATTGGTGCATTTTTAATTAAATAAGCTGTAACATTGTTTGAGTTATCAGTTATTGCTACATCAGCTACAATCGTAGAGGCTGATGTGTTGGCTAATCTTAAGCCAACTATTGCATCATCTGAATTAGATGTTGCTCTTATATCTACCAAACTGGCATCTATATCTTTAGTAATTGTACGTTCAAAATCTTGTGCCATTATATTCTCCTATTCACAAGGCAATCGCCATGGCTGTGGCGAACCCTTTTGAAGCTTTTGCATTTGCTGCCGTTTGTACAAAAGCAGTTGTAGCCAATTGAGTTGTGTTTGTTCCATCACCTGCAGTTGGCCCAGCAGGTGTTCCTGTAAAAGTTGGTGAAGCTATTGGTGCTTTAGCTGATATTGTCCCAATGTTTGAAGCTACTGTATTTACATTTGAAATATCAGTTGCAACAGTAGCCATATTTGTAACGTTAGCTGATGTACCTAAGTGACCCATTGCAGTTACATTGGCACTTGTTCCTAAAAAACCCATATCTTCAACAACAGCACTTGTGCCTAAGTGACCCATTGCTGTTACATTGGCTGAAGTTCCAAGATGACCCATTGCAGTAACATTAGCTGAAGTCCCTAATATATCCATATCAGTAATAACTGCACTTACGCCTAGTAAAGCCATATCTGCTACTGCTGCACTAGTTCCTAGTAAGCCCATAGCAGTAACATTAGCTGATGTTCCTAAATGCCCCATCGCAGTTACATTTGCAGATGTTGCAAGTAGGTTCATATCAGTAACAATATCGGATGTCGCAAGGGTGTTTAAGTCGCTAATGATATCACTTGTTGCCAGGGTATTCATATCTGAAATTACGTCACTATCTGCAAGCAGTGCCATATCAGAAATGACATCTGAAACTGCAAGTAAAGCCATATCAGCTACACAAGCAGTTGTTCCAAGCAAAGCCATGTCAGCTACTGCATCAGCAGTTCCTAATCTTCCTATTTCTGTGGCTTTTCCAGCTACTGCACCAATGTCTGTTGCATCTGCAGCAACTGCTGTTACGTCAGATGATATTCCAGCTACAGTACTTACATTTGAACTTATTCCAGCTACTGTTGTAACGTTAGAAGAAATTCCTGCAACAGTGGTAATATTTGCACTAATTCCAGCAAGAGTTGTTATGTTGGCAGATTGTGCTGCTACAGTACCAGTATCAGCAACATCTCCCCCCACTACTGCTAGTCCAGTGGTTTCATGAAAAGCCAAGTATTTATTAAGACGAGATGCTTTAGTAGGTAATGTTATGCTTGCAGTAGCATCTGAATTAGGTAGGGTTAATGCTCTGTTATTCTCGGTTTCAATCTGCTGAATAATTGCATAAATCTTGTCTAGTTCGGTGTTAAGTGAAGCTATGTTAAAAGGACCAGAAGTAGCAAAGTCTGTAGTTCTAGAAGCCGTTATATCTCGATAGATAGTATATGTATGAGTGTTATCATAACTGTCGCCTAATGTAATTGATCCTCCAGAGTAACCATCATCAACAGCTGTACCTGTAACTGCAAAAGTACCTGTTCCAGTACCTCTTGTTATTGTTGTATCAACTCCAGCACTTGTCGTAACAATAGCTTTTACGTCATCCAAATTAAAGAATGGAAAGTCAATCGTAAGAGAAGTACTGTTAGCTGTTACAGCTTGTGTGTACTGAACTCGTGCATCGTTGTCTGCAATAGATATAGTAGCCATATATAACCTCTATCATTTAGCACCTCATTCGTTAATTCACATCACTCCCTCAACAGTGGTGGGGTTTATGTACCAAATATAAAATCGTAAATAGGATCAGCTGGAGTAAGATTACCTCCAGGAGTGGAAAATCTTGCACTCTTAAACGTTTCCTGACTCCCATTACCACTTAATACGTCTGCTGCCACACCACCGATATTTGTAAGATTACTTCCTGCAGGACCTGCTATAGCTCCAATCTTTTGACCTACTGGCATTTTCTTAGGAACATCATCTCCAAAAATAGCTCTCATTCCTATTTTAAAATCAGATATTTTTTCTAATGAATTATTAACATCTGTGAACCAACCAAGTGTTCCACTTCTGTCTATTGCATTGATTAAACCTTCCATGAAGGTATCTTCTTTTTCAATCCCATACTGTATTTTCTTTGCTTCATTTACAAAGTAAGCAAGACCAACCATTAAGAAAGCACCTTGCCAAAAAGCTTGGTCTTTTTCCTGAAGACCTGAAGTTAACACTCTTACTGTTGCTCCTTGTCCATAACCTTTAAATTGAGTAATAAGCGAACCAATTTCAGTTGATGTCCATAAAGCTCTGTCTCCAGCTCCTGGGGTTACAATAGTTCTGTCAACACTTTGATTAAGAGCTTTTCTAAATTTCATTGCCATAGTTCTGTCAGTCCATAACTCTGTATTAGGCATCCATTCGCCATCAACCTTTTGACCTTTGTTTCTAATATTCATCTGCATAATCGAATGATCTTGCTGATTAATACCATTAGCTAAAAATTTTTCTCTTTGTCTTTTACTTAACCGACCCCAAGGTCTCATAATGTCTTGTGTCATTCTCATCATAATAACATTACCTGCGAATGATTTAATTGTTTGGTTCCAGTAATTCAGACCATTAGCTAGAAAAAACATACCTGTTGTTTTATTAAGACCTCTTTCAAAACCCATTCTACTTCCAAATAAGTCACCTACATCAGAAAATGCTGAAGCTCTTAATCCTAATATTGCATCAGCTGCAATTCCTGCTTGTCTTAATTCTTTATCCGAAAGTTGCTTAATGATAGTAGAGCTTTGCTTAAAAAAATGTTTTAATCCCTTTTCGTTAAAGTTAGTAAAACCTTCTGTCATTACAACTCTTCCAATGTCAGGGATTGATGACAATGTAGCACTACCCATTCCAACAAGTATGTTAAAGCTTTTCATACCTCTTACAAATCGACTAGAGAGTTGATGTGGGTCTTTAGATGCTCCGTAAGTTCCTCTTATTCTATCTCTTAAGCCTTTAATATCACGAAGATCATTTTCCATTTTAGCTTTTAATTCTCTTCTGGTGTTTGCATCTGGAGCATCGTTCATCAGCTTTTTATATTCATCAACCACATCATCAAGAAGACCTCTCATATTTATGTCGCCAAAAGCTCTTGTGAGTTCTATGTCAGTTCCCATTGTTTTAGTGTGATGTCTTAAAATAACTTCAATATCGTTTTCAAGAAACTCTTCTATTAAGTCATCTTTAATTCCAAAAGTTCTGGCTTTTGAACTTCCAGCTTGGGTTATCCAATCTATTTGAGAAGCATCATCTAAGTCTAAATATGGTTTTCCATGAGTTACTTCGTCAAGAACACCTCTTGCAGCTGCACTAGCTTGAGTTGCACTCATTCCTTCGTTAGTCATAAAATGATTTTTAGCTATTCTTAAAAATCCTTCTTGGTTAGCTAAAACCTTATCTTGTCTGAATATTCTTGTAAGATACTCTCCACCAACATTTACTCCATGAGTTCTCATTCTTGTTAAGTTGGCTAAAGCAGTATTAAGCTGATCTTGAAGAGCTGTTTTCTTTGCAGGATCAGTTGCTTCTGATAATTGTTTTTTTAGTCCTGCAATTACTTTCTGAGCTTGTCTTTCAAACAATCTAACACTTACTGCTTCATCACGAATATCGTTAAAGTGTTTTCTTAATTCTCTTGCAGAAGCATTTACAAAAGGTGTTGCACCGTCATCAATAGGGTCTACATCTTTTCTTCTCATTGCTTGAGAAACTCTTACACGAAATTCTGATTGAGTTAAAAATGGACCTCTGTCACCTACCAAATCAGAAAGAGAAGTTTTAATCATTTGCAATGATCTGCCAATGTCACCTTCTTTAGCTACAATATTTCTATATGTTAGATATTCTTTGTCTATCTGTTTAATGCCTTTTAATAAGCCAGGAAGCCACCTTGCTCTAAAAGTTGTTTCTACCGATTGATCTGTTTCTTCAGGAATCCTACCTCTAACCTTTTTTTGTATCATTCCACCAATGTCTACAAGTTGAGGAGCAATCTTACGAGAAACCCAATTATCACTTTTAAGAAGTCTTATTGTTGGGTTCCAGCTTAGTTTTTCGAGACCAATACCAGTTTCTGCTAATGCATCTCCTTCCATTGTAGCTCTTGCTGTTTCTCTAGCTCTTGATGGATTTGCAGAAGCTCCTGCTGATCTGTATATTTGGTCAGAATCTGTTGAAGATAAAAGTAAAGATTTACTACCTGCAGAATAAGCCTTGCCACCTAAAGCAGCTGTAAGAGTTCCACCTATCAAAGAAGCTCCTGCAAGTGCTATAGCAGCATGACCAGCATCTCTTGAGTGAAGTTCTTGTACAGATAACAGTTCTTCTGGTGCAATAACTGCTGAAGTAAACAAAGCTCCTTTTGCAAATCTGTTCCAAACACTTCCTGATCTTAAAACACTAATAGGAGCTAATGGTGCAAAGGTTGTAGGACTAAATAGAGAAGCTGTCATAATAGGATAAAAACTTGATCCTGTCATAAGCATTTCCATATCTTCCATATCGTTTCTGTACCATTTAAGCTTTTGAAGAAGCTCTCCTTCACTTGCAACATTCATAAATCTATGTCTGTGATTTTCTGGTACTTGTTGAATGTATCTGCTTTTTAAAGCATCATATCCTTCTTCATCGTTCCAGTTTTGACTCGCAACAAGGTTTCTGTACAAAGGTTCAATAACGTTAAACTGTCTGAAAGCTCTTGCAAAGTTTCCTGAACCATCGTGGGAAAATGGAAATATTTCTTTATCAAGAATGGCATTTTCAGGTGTTATCTCATAAGAAACATCTTTGTCATAAGTAAACATCTCTTCCAATAATGTTTTTGGCTGAGGCTTTGGTGGAGGCAACTCTTCCGTTTGAGGAAAAGGCATTGACTGAAAATAGTCTCCTTTTTCTGTCATTAGTAATCAATCCCAAAAGGAATTATGACTTTATGTAAAAAATCCTGCCAAGCATCTTCATGACCTTTAATTTGATCTGGTGTAATAGGTTCAAATCCATAACCCATTAAAGTAGAGCCAGCTTTGTTATAAAGGTGCAAAATATTTATAAGTGTTCTTTCTGTTTCTGTAGCTCCAATATCCTGATATTTTCTAATAAGCCTTGCTTGAATAACATCGTCCATTCCAGGGATCATTGTCCAAATCTTTTGCATGTAAGCAAGTTGAGTTGGATCAATATCTCCTGATTTAATCTTCTTTATTTGATCTATTCCTCGTTTGTATGATTGTTCATCGTGAGAATTTTTGTATTGATAAGAATAACTATTGGCAACTAAAATTCTGTTACCATCTCCCATATCCATAAAGACACTATAATCAACCTCATCTCCATATGCAGGATTTGCAACATATGTAAAATCTTTTTGACCAAATACTTCTAGTTGTTCTTCGCTTAGCATAACTCCGTTTACTTCATTTAATCTATTAAACATTTGGAAAAAGTTGTGATCTACATCTGTCTTTTTAAGAACAAGACCTGGGGCAACCTTATCAACTTTAGCTTGAAAGTTTTGAAGATAAGGGAACATTTCAAGCGTTACTGTACCATCTGCTTGTTCAACAAATCCTATATTAGATCCTTTTTCTCCTAACGTAGATATAAAAGCAGCTCTGTGACCATTAGCATCATTAATAGCATTTCCATGGACTATCTTGGCTTCTACACTTTTAACAAGCCAATCAAACAGTCGTGGGTTACTATCAAAAATAGCTTGGCTTAAAGAAACACCTCCTGCCTGATCTCTAAAAGTATCAACCATAGCTCTTTGTTGCTGTGAAAGCTGATCGTTTAAAGCAGAGTCTTTCCAAAGTCTTAAACCTCCTAATGTCCAAGAAATCCATCCTTGTTCTTTAACTTCTGAAAAAATAGTCTTCCAATATACATCTGGGTCCATTCCTTGAGGAACTATTGCATTTTGCTTTCTGTTAGCATCATCTTTTCTTGCTACTGAAAAAGCTTCTCTTGCAACATCAAAAGGAACTACTCTTGCATATTCCATTATAGCTGTATTTACACCATTGGCTTCCATATGTTGCAAACCTTGATGATATCGAACTGAATCATTATAAGGAGAATCTGACTTTTGTTTCTGCTTGTTCATTATGTTACTGTAAATACTTAACAGTGTCCTGTAGTCTTCTTCATTGTCAATATTTTGAAAGCTAGTTAAAGCTCTTATTTGATCGTGAATTGTATTGTATTCCACACTAAATTTAATCACTGCATCTATACTTGCTTGTCTGACTTTTGGATCAGGGCTAAATATATTTATAGCAACTTGAGTTCCATTCATATTGATGTCAGTTGGATACATTCCTATTTGCTTTAAATCAGCTAGTTGATTTGAATGACCCATCCTTGCATTATAAAGAACATCTTGTCTTTTAATCAGTTTGTCCTGATGTTCGTTGTATGCCTTGGTATATTTATCAACCAACTTTGAGTAATCTGACTCACTCATGTGAGCGTTTGACTCAAAGCCAACAAGACCTTTTTCTCTTAAGGGAACAAGTCTTTCTCTAAAAAATGACGGAGTGTAATGAAACTTGCCATCACTCATTGCAGCTTGAATGTTTGTCATTTCTTGAACAGTTTTGCCTTTAAATCTTTTGTCCCAAAGCTCTCTTTCGGCTTGATTAAATTCAGCGTGTAAATCACCGTAATTCCAATTACCTTCTCTCCCAGCTTCAAGCCCTTTCATAAGTTCATCAAGATTCTGTTTTATTTTTAATCCGTATTCATCTTGACCTGTAAGATTGTATTTGAAGTTTCCTATTAGCCTTTTAGTTTCTTCTCTTAAAATATTAGCATCTTTTGTATCTGCTTTTTTGTTGGTTGTTCCAGTAGGATCACCAAATGCATTTATAAGTCTTTGTTGAAACTCGTCATCAAGAACATTGCCATCTTCAGTTTTGATATTAGTTATATCGTTAATTGTTTTAATTGTATTTGGACCATTTGATCCCATAGTAACATCAAGTAAAGCTGTCCAGAATGTAGATTGTTGATCTTTTCTGTAAGCCGTCTGTGTAGCATTATCCATGTTAATAAGGTCTTGAAGTGATGTCTCCATGACTACTTGAAGCTTTTCAGGATTTCCGTAAATTTGAAAAGCTTCATCGCCTTTTAAATTACTAACAAATTTATAAAGCTCCTCAAAACTTTTAGGAATATCTTTATTACTATCGTTAAAGTATTTCTTAATCCATGCAGCAGAACCTCTTTCTTGAAGAGTTTGCTTTGCACCATTTATAATTCCTTTAACCTCAGATTCAGAAACATCAGCAAAGGTAAAAAGCTCTTTTACATCATCAAATTCTTTCCAAATCTCTGTTAGCCTAGAAACATAACCTTCTTCAGTTAAAGACTTTCCAAGTGCAACTTGGTTTTCAACTAAAGAAGAAGCTTTATTTACTAATGTTGTTACCAAAGTGCCAGCTTCAAATTTAGCATTTTCTTTTTGTATTTTAATTTGGTTCATTCTTGCTTGGTTAATACTCTGCAAGAATGATGACTCTATATGAGGAGCTATTTTTGTAAAAACTTCTTCTGGAAGTTCTTGTTGTTGCTTAAGCATAAATGCTTCACTTCCTTTTATAATCCCATCAGGATTGGAAATGTTTTCAGAAAAAAGTTCTCCTGCAAATTTGTTGGCATCATTTTTTAATGCAGTAGAATAAGCTGTTATGGCTGTTTTTTTAAAAGCTTGTTCAACTCTGTTTCTGTCTTCAGTAAACTCTAGCCCAGAATCCCAATTAAGATTGTTTAATGGTGCAAGATTTCCATTTTCGTCTCTTGTTACAGCTGATATACCAGCTGATTCAGCTTCGATCATTGCATTTGAAAATTGAGTTTCTCTTCTAGCTTGTGAAACTTGATTAAAGGCTTTACCTATATTTGTAAAAGCATTTGCCATATCTCTAATTCCAGTTGCTTTAACTGTGCCTATTGGAGATACTCCAAATTTATTTTGTCTTGTTGGTTGATAAGCCATTTAATACCTTATTGATTTATTTTTATCTCTTTGTTTAGTTCGCTCTTTGTAGCTTTGGTATTCACCACCAGCACTTGCAACCCCACTAATAAGAGCTGCTTTACCAGATAACCTTGATTGACTTGCTCCTATTTTATACTGTCTTGATTTGTTCATTCCCATTAGTTTTATTGAACTTAAATCTGAAGCAAGATACTTTTTTTCATTTTCTTGTAATGCTTTTGAAGATCCACCTTGACCAACAGAAATGCCACGACTTCCTTCGCTTACATTTAAGGCTGACATCATTTGAAGAAACTGATTTCTTCTAGCACCAGATTGCTGTTCAGCTTCAAGCTCTGCCATATTAGCTTGTTCTTCATTTGCTTGTGCTTCCATCTCATAAGCATCTCTTTGCATCTTTGCACTAACTAATGTCGATGCTACTGAAATGAACATTGCTGCCTGACCCATTAAACTTCTACCTCCAGTAAAATTCCGTTTAGACCCAGTGGAAGAGGCTCTTCAGAACTGATTGTTACCTTTCCGTCTTTGGTCCACCCTAGAAAGTATATTTCTTTCCTTGTTGTCAATGCACTTGGCTCTAAGGAAAAATCATCTGTAACCGATCTTATCAAAACATTTGTTCCCTTGGCT
>Ga0098042_1000948_pt1 | contig 11118 bp, 4 predicted proteins | sample 9_EtaG_FD_75066 | JGI IMG/M metagenome (GOLD analysis project Ga0098042, IMG submission 75066) | Marine viral communities from the Subarctic Pacific Ocean - 9_ETSP_OMZ_AT15188 metaG | ecosystem: Environmental > Aquatic > Marine > Oceanic | place: Pacific Ocean | collected 2015-01-10
AGTTTACCGATGATATAGTTTGTAAAAGAGCAGATCTACTATTAAAGAACATTATACCTCCTACAGAATTATTAACCCAGTTAAGCCATTCGTTTGCTAATTTATTTTGACCAGTAGGTCTATTGCTACCAGTATCCATTCTATACAAAACATCTTGTAATGCCTCTACATATTTATCTCCATAAATAGCACGAAGCTTATTTGCATTATCTTTACTATATATATCATCAACAGCTTCTCTCCAAGGCCTTAAAAATTCTTTTCTTTTTACACCGTCAATATATTCAATTAAATCAGTTGTAATACTGCCAGCAAGCCAGTCGGACCCTGGTTCAGCATATTTTCCTTTTGTTATTGATTCAATTTCGTTTGCAAAGTTTAATAATTCTTCATTACCCTTAACGTAGTTAACTACAGCTTTTAAATCTTTTTTAGCAACTCCATCAGGCAATATGCCTTGTTTGTCCCATAAATATAATCTTATAGCCTCTTCATTTGAAAAATCTCTTATGCCTTCTTTATTTAATAATTTTTTAGCACCTTTAACTTTAGATTTAACAGTAGCCCATGTGTTTAAAGCATTTTGTTTTTCAGCTTCAAAATTACTTATGCCTACAGCGTATGGATCTATTAGATTTTCTTTATACCATTTTAAATCTTCTTCACCTTTTTTGCCTTTACCAAGTGTAGGATATATAAGGCCTATATAATCTTCTCCAGAATATGGTACAAAAAATTTGTAAGGATTATTTTTTTTACCTAATTTAGCAGCTCTAGCATTAGAATATACAGCATCTTTAGATACACCTTTGTTTTCTTCAAGTATTTTATTAAACTCTTCGCTTAAAGGAATAGAAGCTAATGCTGTAGATCCGCCCCTTTCATTAATATTATAAAGTTGTCCAATAGTAAATGTACCATCGGTTAAGCTGTTCATAGGAATACCACCTAATCCATATATTATTTTATTAGCATATCTTTGAGGCCATATACCATTTATAAAATCCCAACCAGGACCCATAGAATTACCTAGTTTTCCTTTAGTTATTATTTTATCATAAAAATTATCTAATGCACCTACTTCATAATTTTTAACTACAGGATAAAATATATCATTAAACTTAACACCATCCATACCTGCTTTTAATAATACAAATCTAACATTATTTGCTTGCATAGCGTGCTCCCATCTATATGTTACAAATTTTTCCCCATCTAAAGCTCCTCTTGGATTGATAGAATAAAAACTAACTTTAGCTCCTAACCTCATCCAATTAGCAGTACCTTCACCGGTTTGACTTAATCTTTCAAAAGCAGGTGCAAGACTAGGATCGGCATTTAAAAGATTTATTATAGGTCGCCATGTTTGTTCAAACATTGCAGAATTTATAGCATTAAACTCATCTTTTTTATCCCAATTTTTTAAAACTTGTTTTTCTATTTTTCCAAAAACTTTATTATAATCTCGATATTTAAAATTTTTAGCAGCCCCTGTAAATTCAGCAAAATCATCTTTTCTTTCTAATAACTTTTTATATCTTTTTTCAAATAAAAGAACATTTTTTACATATTGTTGCTGCTTTGGATTACCGTTTTCTTCAATTTCTTTAACAACAGCCTGATCAATTTTTTTATTTTTTAAAAGCCCCCTAACTTTTGCCTCTTTAGAGCTATCTACTCTAAAAGCTCGAGGCCCAGGCCTTAATAAAGTTCTATCTAAAAATAGTATAGGTATTTTTAAATCTGGATCCGTTTTACCCAAATCTAAAGCTTTTTCTAACATGTCAAACATCCTATCTATGTCTTTCGTGTTATTAAATTTTATTTTTCCACCTTGATTTTTAAATAAAGCATCTGCAACCTTTCGAGCTGGTGTAGTACTATTTATGTCATAACCAGGTAAAAATTCTTCTAAAGTTGTAGATATTGGTTTACCGTTTCTATCAACTATAGGAATACTTGCTAAAGATACTTTATTTTCTTTTTTAAATTCTTCTGCTAATTCAGGATTTTTTTCAATTATTTTAACCCTAGCATCATTCGCAACTTCAGAAACTAAAGCTCTAATTAATGCAACATTTTTTCTATCTGATCTAGTACTAGGTTTTAAAGATGGATCGGTAAAGAAGGCATATACATCGTCTTTAGTAAAACCATTATCAATCCAATTTTCTAATGTTTCTCTAGTATCTTGTTGGCTAGGCTTTTTTAATTGTTCAATGTTTGTATTATTAAGATAGGCATTACCTACACTTTCCCAATTTTTATCTATAAAAGATTTAAATTTATTTTTATCTTTTGTAATCTTTAATAAATTAGTTTTTAAATCTTTTTGTATTTGATTTTTTATTAATTCATCACTAGCCTTTCTTACAGCTCTTGCTTTATCTTTTATAGTTGCAGTTTTAGGAAGCGCTTTAACAGCTTTACTAGAAGCCAATACTCCCACTTCTGCTGTACGATCAGCAGTTTTTATTATTGCATCAGGTAATTCTAAATTTACTTGCCTTTTTTCTTCAACAGTTTCTTCAGCTTTTACCTGCTTTGCTTCCGGTTTATCAATTCTATCTTGAACTTTAACCTTTTCACTTTCTTTAAATAAATCTTTTCTAGCATCTAACTTACCAAATCTTGTATTAGCAAATATAAATTCACCAAAGCCTTCAATACCAACTTTAGTTCCATCTGCTCTTGTTTGTTCGGGATTAAATTTAACTAAACGCTCGGTTACATTGTCAATAATTCTATTTGCTTCTTCTTGACTTTCAGATCTACTTCTAATATAATTATTAATTACTTTATCTCTTTGTGTTAAAGATTCATATATAGGATTAAATACTTTAGGATTTTGAAAGTCTTGTTTAGTTTTTACTGTATTAGGAATTAAATTATTTATTTCTTCCAAAACACTTTTAGAGGCTGGTATAGATGCTAACCCTTTTAGTTGCTTTTGCAGTTCTTCTCTTCTTGCTCTACTATCTTCTGTTATATTAAAGTTAGCTTCTAATTCATCTATTGCTTGAAGTTCATTATATATTTCTTCTGTATTTGTAGGAATACTAGGTGAAATTGTTTCACCACTAACCCCCGCTTTTCTTTCTTCAAAAGTAGATTTTTTATTAAAATTATTAAATTTTTTAACAAATTGAACAAAATTAGTACCGTTAAAATTATTTAAATTTATAGAATTATCTGTTTTTTTTCTAAAAAGATTTTTAGTAAACTCCGCAACACTTCTAAGCTTTGTACCTTGCTCTAAACTTACATCGTTTAAATTTATAATTTGATACATATCAGATAATGCTATTAAAAATTCTTCTTTTAATGCTTTACCCTTAGCTCCAGTTTGTTCTTTATATTGTTTTTCTCTTGCATTAGCAAATGCTAGTGCTTTTTGAAAATCTGGATCTGGGTTATCTTGTTTTTTAATTTCTTCTATAAAACTATCTAATTCTACTTCAGTAAAAGAATCAAATACTAAATGAAGAGCTTCATGATGAACAGAATTTGCTCCTGTTAAATCACCATTATCCATATTTCTTTCAATATTTTCTTTTACAATTATAGCTTCATTGTCTATTTTTACAGCATTATTTACTCCTGCTAATAAATTTACAATGTTTTTATCTGTAATTTTTCCTTTTTTATCAACTTTTACTTTACCTTCTTTAACTAATTTATCAACATATTTTTTTGCTTGATTTACAGTATTAAAACTAGTAGCTTTTTTATTTTTAAATACTCCTTCTTCTTGAGAATTTATATAATCAATTAAATTAGTACCATCTTTTTCAATAAAATCCATGCCAACCTGCTTGGCTATTAATGTATTTTGCCTTTGTATTTTATCTTCTAATTTTTTTCTATCTAATAAAAGATCAACATTAGCATTCTCCCCTCCATCTTCCTCAATTTTTTTATTTAATTCAGTAAGCTTATTTCCATCATTTATTAATGGCTTTAATAAATTAAAAACTTTCTTTTTTCTTTTTCCGCTTAAATTTTTATATTTACTATTATTAACTATTTCTTTAACAAGATCTAGTTCTTCCATTAGAGACTCTTCGTTTACTTCTAATTGCTGTAATTGTTTATCTCTTTGTTCTTCATTAATTTTACCTTGCCCAAAATTTTCTAAAATTTTATTTTTTCTTTTGTTTTGTTTTTCTCTAAAATTTTTTATTAAATCATTTCTTATAGATTGAGCACTTTCAGGATCCATAGCGGCTATTTGTTGTGCTATTTCTCTTTTGCTTGTAGCAATAACTTTTCCACCTAAAGCTACAGGTCCTGGCACAATAAATGATTGTGCTGCTGTTTCTAAAAATTCTTTTTTATTTTCTAAAATAAAGTCTGTATAATCCTTAAATCCTTCAAAAGTGCCTGGGTTTACAGCTTCTTCAACACCTGTTAAACTAGTAAAAGTCTGACCTGTTTCAGTAACAACTTCACCTAATCCTGGCCCTACAAAACTTGTACCAATACCTTTACCTAAGCTTTTTAATGTTTTAACTACATCGCCTTTTAAAGCATTTCTAACAAAATTTTTAGGAATCATTTTAGCACCACCTAATGTAATAAAATTAGAAATTTGATCTAGACCCATGTTTTTAGCGCCAATTGAAATTGCTTTATCTATTTCAGCTTCTCCTTCTTCAACTATTTCAAGCATAGCTTCCGCCCTTTTTTCAAGCGGAAGTTTTTGGAATTCAGCATCTGAAATATCCATTTTTTTAGCAGCTTTTCTAGCAGCTATATCCATTGCTGCTTGCCCTCCTTCTTGTGCAAAAGTAGAATAAGAACCTGTAAATATAGCAGCAATCATTTGGGGTATTTGAGCACCTAATACTCTAGGTAATGCATTTTGGTCCATTAACTCGCCAAAACTTTTTAAAGAATTATCTTCATTAAAAAATTCTACACTTTCAACTTCAGCCATTTTTTCTTGATATTCCTGGCTTTTAATAATATTCTCTAAAATTCCTTTTCTTTTTTTAGCAATATCCTCTAAAATTGTTTTTTTTCTTTCTCCTAATGTTGAAGTTTTTTCACCTATAGTAATACCCGTTCTTGGGCTAAATTGGCCACCATAAGTAACTATAGCATCATCACTTCTTGTGTCTTCATCTAGCCTTGCTTTTTCAGTTTTTAATTTTTCTAATTCCATTACACCTCCCTTATACTGTTGATCAACAGCGGCTTTTGGAAAAGCATTTGTAAATGTATTTAATAAATTTTCATATGCAGTATTTTTTTCAGCAGAAATAGTACCAAATATTGGAACCTCAAATTCTGTTTGATTTTCAGGTTCTTTTTTTTCAAGAGATTTTCTTACTTGAGAAGCAAAGTTTGGATTATTTTTTAAATATTCATAATATTTTTCATCAGGAGGATAACCATAATTTAACTGATCTTCATTTTTTTTAATATAATCTATATCACTTATTTTAGGTGTAGTTACTTCAGGTGTTTCAGGTGTTTCAGGTGTAGTTACTTCAGGTGTTTCAGATGTAGTTACTTCAGGCTGTACTTGCTCATCACCTTGCGATGTTGTTATACCTGCTTTTTGAATATATTCTTCAACAGTTAAATTACTTTGCTGAGCAGCGCTTTGTATACCAGCAAGAGAAACTTCTCTTCCGTCGGGTAAAAAATATTTTATCATTTAAAAAACTTTTAAATCTTTATCAGCATCTTTTTTATAAGAATTTTCATCAAGATTTGTAACATCAAAAGTTGTTTTACCAGTTCTAGATTTTGGAATATTTGTAATTAAAAACTGATCAAATCTTTTTGTAAATAAATCTTTTTTAGGAATAGAATGAACAAGCTTACCTGCATGAAAAACATCATATTTATTAGTTTCTTTCATAATAGGGCCATATTTGTTAATCATATTAGTATAAGTAGACTTAATTGGTGGTTTACTATTTGCATCAATTCTTGCTTGTTCTAATATTTTCTTACCTTCTGAGGTTTTATAATAAGCATTTTCTTCCATTTTTGGTTCAAATGTAACAAGAGCTTCTTTATATTTATCTTTTAAATATTTTATTTGAGCATCCTCGTTTCTATTATATGTAAATTTTTCTTCCATATCATCTGGACCACTTGCTGCAGCTGCTTTCTTTTCACCTTTCCATGAATTAAAATCTTTTCTTATATTAAGTAATTTATCTTGAAATATACCAAAGGATTTTTTATCTGTTGCTGCGTCTTCAAGAGTGCTAATATCACTTTGTATTTTAAGCTCATCACGTCTCTCTTTTTGAGCTACATTATTTAGTTCTTTAATTTTTTCAGTTAAATCAAAATTATATTGATTTATAGAACTATCTATATATTGGTTTTTTAATCCTTCTTTTACCTCGTCTAATTTACCTAATCTGATTAATTCTTTTAAATCATCCTCGGTCTTCATATCCTCAAATTTTGCTTTTAAATCAGGATCTTGTATTTTCATGTTATCAATTACATCTTGGACTACCTTTTGAGAGCTTAAATAATTGCCTTTACCACCGTCCATAATGTACTGAGCAACTTGTTGTACATCATCACCTTCCCCTAAGCCTTCCATATACTCATCAAAATTATTACCAAACTGTGCTCTCATGTTTTCATCATTTGGTTTAATCATAAGATTCGATGTTTCAGAATTTCTTAAATCATTTAATAAATCAGCTTTACTTGTACCATTAGCTATACTATTTTGTATTTTAGCAGTAAGCATACTATCTGTATTTGCCTTTTTAAATGTAGATACCTCTTCTTTTGGTTGGTATCTAACAACAGACATTCTTTCAATTTCTGATACAGGCACTTGTACCTTACCTTTTATATCATCGTTAGGGTCATCCCACTCGCCTGTTATAACTATTTGGCCAGCTTCTGTAGTTTTATATTGAAGTTTAGCAGAACCATCAGCTACTGCTGCCCACCAAGATTCAACTTTTGGATCATTAGTATTTGACAATGTTCCATTTGCTTGACCTGCTAAATATTTTTCAGCATTTACCCGTATAGTTTCTTCAGCTACTTTATACATGGGTATTTGGCTTTCAAGAAGTGCCATACCTTTTCTATAGTCTTTAGCTGTTATTTCACCTGCTTCTTTTGCTTCAAATAATTTATTAGCTTTATCAACAAGTATAGTAGATACTTCAGCTCTAGCAGCACTAATACCGTCTATATCTTTAATAGGAGGAAAGATTAATCCTTGCTCTTGTTCTTTATATAGTTTATATCTTGTAGCAGCTCTAGTTTCTTCTAATTGTTTACGCGCTTCTATATCTGCTTTTTCTCTACGAGCCATCATTATAGTTTTAGCTACTTGCTGGCCTTGTTGCATGCCTAACTGCACACCTCTATTAAGAGCGTCTATTTCTTCTGTGCCGGTAGGCCCAAATTTTGTTGTAATTGTAGGATCAAATGATCCAAAACCTCTTGGTATTGTCATTTATATAAAATTTAAAATTATCCTGCATAAGCTTGACCTGCACCTGTAGCAGCTTGAGATAAACCTTCAAGTAACATTCCTCTTTGTCTTTCATTAGCAGCTGTTGCTTGTGCAGCTTCAGCTTGTCGCTGTCCCATCATAGCAGCAAGTCTATTATATTGAAACTGTTGAACACTCATATCACCCTGTCTTGCGAGTTGATCTGCATTAAATGATGTTTTTGCTGCAAATTCATCTGCTCTATTAGCTGCCTGTGCATTAGCTAAATTTAATTGATTCATAGCACCATATTCAGTTCTTGCAAATTGATTTAGTGCATTTGTATTAAACTGATTCATTTGAGCTTCAGTTTGGAAATTTTGAAGAGCAAATTGATTAGCAGCTTGAGCATTAAATCTTTCAGCATTATTTAAAGCACCTGCTTCAAAAGCTGCAGCTTGATTAGCTGCATTTGCACTAAATTGTCTAGCTGTATTTACTGCAGCAACATTAAATTGTTGTTGACCTAAATCAAATTGTGAAGCTAAATTTTGTTGGGCTAATTGTTCTCTTTGAAGTTGCATTTCTCCTTGAGCTCTTCTAACCTCATTTTCTTTTACTTGTTTATCTATATCGGCTGCAATACCCGCCTTTGATTTAGCCGCTTGTGCAGCAAGAGCTGTAGCACCACCTGCACCTGTACCTGCTTGAGCTGCAAGATCTAAAGTTCCTGCTAATGCTTGGTCTGCTTCTGCAGCTTGCATTTCAGCAGCAGCTGTAGATATCTGCATATTAGCCATTTCATTAGTAAGGCCAGTATCATCACCTCTTAAAAGCCCAGCAACATTTGTTTGGTCAGCACTATAACCCTGAGCTTGATAACCAATAGCCTTCATAGACCTAGGGTCACCTATTTGAGGTAATCCCATTTGTGCAGCACTAGCTAACTCAGCAGCATCTGCCGGAGTTGGTTGATAACTAGTGCCCTCCATACCTTTAAAAGCATTGTTAAATTTAAAGTTCATAACTTTTCTTTCCATTGCTTTTTGAGCTCTTTGAGCTTTTTTCATAGCTCTTTTTTTACGTTTTCTGCCAAATAATGATCCTATACCTTTTATAAGGCCACCAGCGGCTCCAGCTAACATCATTGCTCCTGATCCAAATATTAGATTAGGCTCGGTTGTTATTTCTAATAAAATTGTCATAATCTTCTTTTGTTAATGAATAGTTATGTTCGTCTAATTTATCTAAATTTTTATATTCAAATGGATTTTGAAATACATTTTGAAATATGCTGTCTTCATGAGCATATATAACTCTTTGTGTTCCTGCTTTTGAAAAACCCATGTAAGGGGCTACGTAATCTTTTTTGTTTTTTGATGTTACAACAGTTATATAGCCAGCTAAAAGAAACCAAACATGATCCCTTTTATGAATCCCTCCTACAACGTATCCTCCTTTAGCTAAAATCATTTTTCTTAAATATAGGCCCGGTAATAAATCATGTTGAAATTTTGCAATATGCTTACCATCTTTTATTAATTTTCCATTATTATGTATAATATTCTTATTATTAGAAGAATATGCAGCATTTAATAATGTATTTACTTTTTTATCAAAAGTATTAAATAGTTTATTTTTAATTAATTTAATTAGATTCATATTATTTATTTAATTACTTGAATTTACTGCTTCAGAATTTATTGCAAAAAGTTCAGCTTTTTCATTAGCATTTGCAGCCGGTAATTTAATTCTAACTTTCATAAAAATACCTTTTACACCAGATACAAGTTTGGTAGAATCGGCAACAACAGAACCACTTTGTAACTTATATGTTGTTTCTTGTGAAACTATTGGTGCAAAATATTTACCTTCTTTTTCCTTAAATGGAAATGTTATTATTGTACTCATTATGCGCTTTGTGTTATATTTATTGTATGATTATTAACGCCTGTAACTCTTGTATTTAATTTTTGAATTACAACTGTACCTGTTCTAGAGCTTCCAGTAGTATTTGCAGCTACGTTAATTGTAAATGGATAACTACCTCCATATATATCAATATCATCGGGGTCAATTAATACAACACCCGAGGATGTTGGTGTTACAGCTGTTCCTTGTGTTGTTGCTGCTGCTAAATATATCCAATTTTGATTAGGTGTTGCTCTTATAGCTATATTTGCTTTTTCAGAAGCTACATCGCCTATAACTAAATTTGAATTTGTTGCTGTATTATTAAAAGTGTGAGAACTTGTAACACTACCCATAGCTGCTGTTACTTCGCCACTACCTGTTATAGTTGCGGTAGCTGTTGTATTTTCATATATTTTAGGAAGTATAATTTGTGCTTGATAATATTCTTGTGTATATACGGCTGAAAAAGTTGTTATTTCAGCTATAGTTGTGTCCTCTACATTGTAAGCAACTGCAAAAGAACTTGGTAACATAACTTTTGTTGTACCTGTTACATTTATACGCAATGTTGCAGTTCTTTGGCTTTCAGCAACATAAGGGCTTATAGTGTAAGCATTTCCAACTGATACTCCGGTAGGCAGCGTTAAAGTGCCTGTTGAAGGGCTTGCCCAAGTAAGTGTATATAATTGAGTAGCACTTCCTGAAAAAGTCATATTTTCATTTGTTGGATTTGATGGAAGCGTTATAGGTACATTATACGTTATTTGATTTGTTTGTCTTGTATAAGAAAGAGGGGTAGTTATAATATTACCACCCATGCCTGAATGATTTACACAATAATAATATAATATACTAGGAGTAGATGAACTTACAACTATTTGAGTATAGGAACCAGCTTGCCCAGCTGTACCTACAACTGTTACTCCATTAGTATATGCAACACCACCTCCATGAGTACCATTAGGAGTAATACTAAATCTTAACCCATGACCACCACCTCCTGCATTAGAACTATCAGATTGATCAAACTTATATGTTTTTCCAATAGTAAGTGCAATACTGTCTTGTCTTATTCCATCTAATACATATTTATTAGCTCCTGAATAATTTACAACTTTTACAGATATAGTTTCAGTACCTGATATAGCCGATGTATTTAACGCTGGCAATCCCGCTATACCAACTGCAATATTATATGGATTTATAAAATGCGTACTTGTAGGAGCTACAATTATATCTTGTGATGTAGCACCTGTAGTTAATTCAACAAGTGTAGGGCTAACTGCTGCATCTGAAACAGAATCACCAATACTAATACTAAGAAGAGCAACGGTAAATGCAAGTGATGCACCTGTCCCGCCAACAGCTAATTCTAAAGTTTGATTAGATGTACCAACAGTATAAGATATATTAAATACTAATTTCCCATCAACTATAGTAGTAGGATTGGTTATATTAACAGTTTGTGAACCAGAATATGTTAATGTAACATCATTTACAGAATTAAATTTAAAATCTGCATTTTTAGGCTCTACAAATATAGCCCAAGTAATAGTTTCTCCTTGTTTTGCTTTTGCTTTTCTTTCTCCTGTTATTAAGGTGTTTGCACCAACAGTTGAATTTGCTCTTGTTATTTGTAAAGATATATCAAATACATTTATAGGAGAAGGTACAATACCTATTTCAGAAAGATCTGTTTCAAGAAAATCTAATTCCCAACCAGATGTTCCTTCATAACTTATATTATTAAATGTTTTTATAAGCGAAGG
>Ga0098042_1000949_pt1 | contig 11114 bp, 14 predicted proteins | sample 9_EtaG_FD_75066 | JGI IMG/M metagenome (GOLD analysis project Ga0098042, IMG submission 75066) | Marine viral communities from the Subarctic Pacific Ocean - 9_ETSP_OMZ_AT15188 metaG | ecosystem: Environmental > Aquatic > Marine > Oceanic | place: Pacific Ocean | collected 2015-01-10
AGGTTCTTCAATCAGAATTGGGCACCCGTTGATAAATCATACAAAGGCCAACAATATTGGTATATGTATGGTGCAAGAACAACAGATAGATACAATTCTGGTATCATAAACGAAAGAGAAAACTTCTTTCATAAACCATTGGTAAACCTAAATCATTTCTATGATGTCAATGACCAAGTTAGACTAAGTTCTATCTTGTATTGGAGTGGTGGTTCTGGTGGTGGTACTGGTACTTACGGTAGTGTATCAAGAGCTCCAGCAGTTGAGGGTTCGCCTTGGTATGCAAGTTCACCGTGGACATGGGATTGGAATGCTGAGATTGCTCAGAACTCTGCTAATGTAGATTCTGCATGGTCAGAAACCGAAAACCGTTCTACAGGTATACTTCGTAATTCAATCAATAGGCAAAACACCTATGGTTTGATTTCCAAACTAAACTATGATGTCAACGATGACTTAGAAGTTCAAGTTGGTATTGATTGGAGAACGGCTGGTATTGAACACGCTCGTGAGGTTCGTGATTTACTTGGTGGAGACTACTATGTAGATTTCGCCGATGATTTCGCACCTGATGGTAAGAAAGTTGGTTTAGGTGATATAATTGCTTATCACAATGAAACAACTGTTGATTGGTTCGGTGCTTTTGTGCAAGGCAAATATGACATACAGAAGTTCAACCTTTATGGTATGGGTGGTATATCTACTATTGGATATTCTTACTTAGACCATTTTGGTGGAGAGTGGGTGAGTGGTCTTGGAGTAGGACCCGATACTTATCAAAAGAAAAGCAAAGTTACTGCTGATAACATTACTACTTTCCAAGTGAAAGGTGGTGGTGTATTCAATCTTGATGATAGATTATCTGCATTCGCTAATCTTGGGTATGTTCAGAAACCACCTATTTTGGACAATGTAATTGACTATGATGGTAATGTTGCTACTAATCCTGATAATGAGAAGTTTACCTCATATGAAGTTGGTGGTTCTTACAGAAGTGGATTAGTTGCTGTTAAAGGTAGTTATTATAATACACAATGGAAAGATAGAAACCTAACAAAATCTGTAACAACAGGTCAAGGTGATTCAGGCGATACTGATATCATTTATCTTACAGGTGTAAACCAAAGTCATAGTGGTGTTGAAGTTGAAACTAAAGTTGCTTTACACGAAATGGTGGAAGTTGATTTCGCTTTCAGTAAAGGTAACTTGTTCTTCGATGGAGATGCTACTGGTGATTATACAGAGATGGAATACAATGATGAAAACCAAATCATTGGTCAAACATCTACTGAATACCAATACGCATTAAACAATCTAAAAGTCGGTGATATGCCACAAACTGCTTACGTTGGTGGTTTGACATTGAAACCAATCAAAGGATTGAATATTCAAGGATTGTTAAAAATCTACGATGATAATTATGCTGATTGGTCACCAGCTTCTCGTGAGGTAACAGGTGAGGAAGATAGGGCACAAGTTTGGAAAGCTCCTGGCTATAACAAACTCGACCTACACTTATCATACAATCTTCCAGAGATTGCTGGTTTAGACTTGACTCTACATGGTCATGTCTTTAATGCTCTTGATAATGTATATGTTCAAGATGCTACTGATAATAGTAAGTACAATGGGTTCGGTGATAAACTTCACTTAGCTCATAACGCTGAAGTATTTTTGGGTACACCAAGATACTACAACTTAGGACTAACTATTAATTTTTAAAATGGTAAAATTGGGGGGCTTGAAAAAGCCCCTCTTTTTCCAAAAAACACTTGACACTTATAGTGTTTTGGTTGTATATTTACACATCGAAAATGAGGATTTTATTATCTAAATGTATCAGAATATTTACTTCGACATAAAAAAACAACAGGTTCATATTTGGGATGACGAAAAAGGTTACTATGTTATTCCATACAAAAGATATGCTTATGTGAGAGATAGAGGTGGCACTCACGTATCTTTATATGGAGATAGATTGAGAAAGGTTTATAAGTTTGAACCAAATGCTCCTAACTTATTTGAGTCAGATGTACCGCCTGAAACTAGAACATTAGTTGACCAATATGCAGATTCAGAAGAACTATCCAAAGGTCATAATATAATGAATATCGATATTGAGGTAGAGGTTACAGAAGGTTTTCCAATGCCTGAGGATGCTAATAATAAAATAACTTCTATAGCCACATATGATTCTAATAGCGACACTTATTTTGCGTTTGTATTGGATGAGAAAGATAGGTTAAAACTTCAAACTAAAGACAATGTGGTTATAAAAAAATTCAGTACGGAATTTGAACTGTTACAGGCATTTATGGTAGAGTATTTAAAATGGAAACCAACGATTATCACAGGTTGGAACATAGATACATTTGATATGCCTTATCTATACAATAGAATATGTAAGGTTGCTGGTAGTAATGTTGCTGATATGTTATCTCCGATACAAACTGTTCAATGGAATAAACATCGTAAAAGGTTTATGTTTGCCGGCGTGAGTTGTTTAGATTATTTGGCATTGTATAAGTTATTTACCTACACACAATTATCATCTTACAGATTAGATGCTGTAGCAGAGCATGAATTAGGTGAGAATAAGATAGAGTATACTGGCACACTAAATGATTTGTATGAGAATGACATCGATAAATTTGTTGAGTATAACATTCATGATGTTAGGTTGGTAAAGAGATTACACGATAAATTAGACTTTATCGATATGGCGCGTGGTGTATGTCATGTAGGTCATGTTCCTTATGAAGATGTGTATTTTTCATCTCGATATTTAGAAGGTGCTATTTTGGTTTATCTTAAAAATTTAGGAGTGATTGCTCCTAATAAACCAGAGCGGCCTGTGAAGTTAGAAGATGGAGATAAGTTTGCAGGTGCTTATGTTCAGCCACCACAAAGAGGAAAGCACGATTGGGTATTTGATTTGGATATCACTTCTATGTATCCATCGGTTATTATGTCTCTGAATATTTCGCCTGAGACAAAGCTCGGTAAGTTAAAAGGTTGGGATGCTGAAGAGTATATAAAAGGAGTTAAGAAAACCTATACATTAGAATCTGATGGTAGGGAAAAAGGAAAGCTAACCGAAACAGAACTAAAAGATTTTTTTGATAACAATAAGGTTTCGGTATCCTCTAATGGTGTACTGTATCGTAGCGATAAGAAAGGGTTGATTCCAGCTCTATTGGAAAAGTGGTTTGATACTCGTGTGGAGTATAGGAAGTTGATGAAGAAATTTGGTGATGCTGGAGACAATGATAAATACACATATTTCAAAAGTCGCCAGTTAATTCAGAAGGTGGTTTTGAATTCTTTATATGGTGTTTTGGGGTTGCCAGTATTCAGATTTTATGATTTGGATAATGCGGAGGCTACCACACTCACAGGTCAAGAGTTGATTAAGTTTACCAAAAAGATAGGCAATCATTTCTACAATAAAGAATTGGGAACTGATGATGATTACTGTATTTACATTGATACTGATTCTGTATTCTATTCAGCTCTTCCATTAGTTAATAAAAGATTTCCTAATAAAGAGTTTACAGAGACTAGAATGAGTAAGGTTATATTAGATGTGGCTGATGAGATGCAGAACTTTCTAAATAAATCCTATGATTACTTTGGTAAGAAGTTTTTGAACTTAGACAAACATAGGTTTGAGATAAAGCAGGAATTGATTGCTAAGAGTGGTTTGTTCATTGTGAAGAAACGATATGGTATGAAAATTATCAATGACAATGGAGTAAAAGTAAACAAACTGCATGTAAAAGGTTTGGATTTGGTTCGTAGTAATTTTCCAAAAGCTATGGGGCAGTTATTAAAAGATGTGTTGGAAGATATATTGGCTACTGTTCCGAAGGATAAGATAGATGAAAGAATTATAAATTTTAAGGAGTCAATGAAATTAGTTGACTTTGATAGGATAGCTATGCCTACAGGTGTGAAGAATCTAAAGAAATATATGGCTGGTAAAAATGGTAAATTTACTCAGTTTGCCAAAGGTGCTCCAGCTCATGTAAAGGCTGCTATAACCTATAACAATCTGTTAGATCATTTCGGAGTTAGTGATAAGTATGAGAAGATTAGTAACTCAGAGAAAATCAAATGGGTGTATCTCAGGCAAAATGATTTGGGATTAGAATCATGCGGTTACAAAGGTTATGAAGATCCACCACAGATAATAGAATTTATGAAAAGTTATATTGACTATAAAAAGATGTATGCTCAAATGCTTGAAAAGAAAATAATGATGTTTTATGATTCTCTGAGTTGGAATGAGCCTGTAAATAAAAAGACATCTATGGAAAGATTTTTTTGATTTTGAATATTAATAATGATATGTATATATGTATATATCTATAACTACAAGGAGATAAAATGAATAAACATTCGTTAAATCGTTTCATCGACAAATACTATCTCGGAGGAAATTGTTCTTCTGTTGTGATAAAAAGTGATGGAGATAATCTAACCACTCGATTTATCACAGGTGATAAGAATCTGCTCGGTGAACTAACAATGTCAGATTGGAAATTTGATAAAGCTGAGCTCGGTGTATATAATACAGAGCAGTTGGTAAAACTACTTTCGGTTATGTCAGAAAACATTTCTATGAATTTGACAAAAGCTGGTGATAAGGTTGTTTCGCTAAAGATATCAGATAGTGCTTCTGATGTAAATTATATGTTATCTGATTTATCAGTAATAAACACACCACCTAACTTAAAATCAATACCTGAATTTGAAGTAAAGATAAAGGTTGATAAGTCCTTTATGAGAAAATTTGTTGCAGGTAAAGGTGCTCTAGCTGATACTGATAACTTCACAGTATTAACAAATGATGATGGAGTAAAGGTTGTAATTGGCTATGCTGAAATCAATACTAACCGTGTTACCCTTCCTGTAGAAACAGAGTCCTATGATAAGATTGATAATGTTTCTTTCAACGCTAACCTTTTCAGAGATGTATTGGTTGCTAATAAGGAATGTGAAAGTGCCACATTAGAAGTCAGTTCAAATGGATTAGCTCGTATCAACTTTAAGATTGATGAGTACGACGCCACTTACTATTTGGTTGCTGAACAAGACGTGTAAATGGAATCCTTTGTAGATAAACCTAGAGTTTCGGTAAGGCCGATATACAAGCCGTTAGCCAGAGAAATGATTGAGAAAAATCATTATAGTGGCAGACTATCTTCTTGCAGGTATCCGCTTGGAATTTTTTATCAAACTGATAATGAACATAAATTCTTTGCGGAGCCTGAAGAGAAGTTAATTGGTGTTGCCTGTTATGGTTTTCCCGTTGGTAGAAGGGTGTTAGGTTCTATATTCTCAGAAGAGATATTAGAGAATAGAAATATATTAGAACTTACAAGACTCTTTATACACGATGGTTATGGTAAGAATATTGAATCATTGGCTTTAGGTTTAACTTTTAAGTGGTTGAGAGAAAACGCGTCAAACATAAAGGTTTTGATATCCTATGCTGATCCCGAACAATCGCATGATGGTGCTATCTATCAGGCTACTAATTGGATATATCAAGGCTGTGGTGACTTTCAGTTAGCTCCTACATACTCTTTGAGATTAGAAGAAAATGGAGAGTGGATGCACAGCCGTAGCGTATATTCTAAGTTTGGTTCAGCCGATCCTAAGAAAATGGTTAAGGCTATAGGACATGACTTTTGGTTAAAGAAAGAGGCTAGTAAACATAGGTATATTTACTTTTTGGGTAATAAAAGAGAGAACAGAAAGTTTCGTAGTGTGATGAAACATCCCGAAATGAAGTATCCTAAGAACTATAAACACGAAATTGAAATAAGAAAAATAGAGGTAGATAATACAAAATGGGAAAGTTAGAACATACCCTTTGGGTTGAGAAGTATCGTCCTGATTCGCTTGAGTCTTACATAGGTAACGAACATCTGAAGAGTAAGATAAAGTTATATTTAGAAAATGGTGACTTACCACATCTTCTTCTTTATGGAAGAGCTGGTACAGGTAAGACTACATTGGCTAAACTATTGGTAAACAATATAGAATGTGACCACCTATACATAAATGCTTCAGATGAAAACAGCGTAGATGTGGTTCGTAATAAGGTTAGGAACTTTGCTTCCACAATCGGATTCAAAGATATGAAGGTTATCATATTAGATGAGTGCGATTACATCACACCAAATGCACAGGCTGCTCTTCGTAACCTTATGGAAACATTTTCCAAACACACTCGATTCATATTGACTTGTAACTATGTGGAAAGGATTATTGATCCGATACAGAGTAGATGTCAATCATTTCAAATAGTTCCACCATCGAGAAAAGAAGTTGCTGTTCATCTTACAAGCATTCTTAAAGAAGAAGAAGCTGATTTTCAAATGGATGATGTAGCTACATTGGTTAATGGTGGTTATCCTGATATTCGCAGGGTAATTAACTTTGCACAGCGCCAGATAGTTGATGGTAAGTTATCAATAGATCAGAACAATTTGGTTGCTGTTGATTTAAATGTAAATGTATTTTCTTCACAGATTGTAAATGTACTGAAAGCTGAATCTAAAAAAGATGCTTTCGTTACCATAAGAAAGATGTTGGCTGATAATCAGATATCAGACTTTGCTGATTTGTTTCGTTTGCTCTATGATGAGGTTGATGATTATGGTAAAGGGCATATCGCAGAGTGTATCTTAACCATAGCTAAGTATCAGTTATCAGATGCACAGGTAGTTGATAAAGAAATCAATGCTATGGCTATGTTAATCGAAATATTAAATATTATTAAGTAGGAGTTCGTATGTATTATGAAGTAGCAGTTGTATTTACAGAAGAGATACAAACAAAAAGTGGAATCAGAGAAAAGAAAGTTACAAAGAATTATTTAGTAGAGTGCTATGCTGTTACAGCAGCTGAGGCTAAGATTTCTGAATACTTATCTCAAAGTCAGTTTGCTTGGGAAGTTAAGGCAGTAAAACAATCTAAAATATTAGATGTGATTGGAGAATAGTAATGAATATGAAACCACGAAAACCATTACCACAACCAAAAGTACAGGTGGATTTATCTAAAGCTGATAATATGAAATGTGAAGAATGTGGTAACTACTCTTTTATACAATCTTTTTTTCTTAAAAGATTATCACCATTGGTATCGCCTACAGGTGAAGAGGCTATAATACCTATACAGGTTTATAGTTGTGGTAATTGTGGAACTGTTCCAAAGAAGATGATGCCTGATGTCGAAGGTTAAGAAAAAGAGTTTATTCGACCACATTCAGGCTGTAACTTCACAGCAAAGTCCTAATTATTGGGATGAGATATCTGATGATGATAAGAAGTCGTGGTCAAACTATATGGTTAATAGGTTTCTATCTATGAAGCCAGAATGGATTACTTTTGTAAATGATGTACAGAAGTATCCATTGAAATCAAAAGAGTTATATAAAGTCTATGCAGATATATTACCAAAGAAAAAACAATGGTTGAAATATATCAAAGGAGATAAGAAAATGAAATATCCAACTTGGGTGTATGAAATAGTAGCTAAACATCTACAATGTAGTATCAGAGAATCCAATGATGCAGTTGAAATGTATGAGATTTCAGCCGGCGGTCAAGCAGAGTTGAAAGATATACTTATGAAGTATGGTAAAACAGAGCAGGAGTGCCGTAAGTTAGGATTATGAGCGTAACTGATTTTACAGTTGAATACATAAATAGAAAAGCTGTAAAAGGATTTATTGAAAAAAACCATTATTCACAAAGTATAAATGGTATCCAATCATATCATCATTTCGGTTTATATACAGATGGTGATTTCGGATTGCCTAAAATGATAGGTGCTATGTTGTATGGTATTCCATCAATGCCAGCAACTTCTAAAAAGTATAATCCTATTAATCCAAGTAGATGTATGGAATTGAGAAGGTTATGTTGTATTGATGACACACCAACAAATACAGAAAGTTACTTTATATCTAAAAGTTTAAAGTGGCTGAAACATAATACAGATACAGAAGTGGTGGTATCTTTTGCAGATCAACATCACAATCATGCAGGTGTGATATACAAAGCTACTAACTTTGAATATTTAGGTGAAACTGCAAGAGCTAGAGTTCTAATGGTTGATGGTAAAGAGTATCACAGCCGTTCATTAAATCAAACAGCTAGACCTTATGGTAGAGAATTGAAACGCAGATATGATGAGGGTGATGAAAATATATTTTTTGTTTCCCGAAAACCCAAGCATATTTATGTATACTATCTCGATAAAAGAATCAAAAGAAAAATAAAAAAGTTAAATGATAACAATTGAATTAGTTAGGGATATAAGTCAGAAAAAGGTTGTAAAAAGTATTATAGAAAATCATCACAGTTATGTAGCATCTAATGATTCAGTAGGAAGAAGAATAGATTGGTTAGTTTATCACTCTGATTATACTAATATTTTAGGTGTCGAAAAGCCCATAGGGATGATTGGTATAGGATCTTCCGTTTATCCATGTCCTAAAGATATATTAAATTTCTTAGGTAAAAAAGCAGATGAGTATAAAGAACCTAAACATTTCAATACTATAGCAAACAATTGGAGATTCTGTATGACAAAATCAATAAAAAATGCAGGAACACAGATATTGAAACAGGTTAGAAAACAAGCACCTATAGAGTGGAAGAAAAAATATGGAGATGATTTGAAGTGGTTAATTACTTTTGTCGCTGGTGGTAATAATGGTGCTGTCTACAAAGCAGACAATTGGAAACAGATTGGTGAAACTACTGGTATGGCAAAAGAAAGAAAGTCATTTTCAGTCAAATGGAATAGTGCTGAATATTTGAAAGAAACTTTTTTACCACAAACAGGTGAAAATAAAAAAATAATTTTTATAAAAAAGCTTGACTTATATAAGTAAAAGTGTGTATATTTAGTCGTTAAATAAAGGAGTATAATTTGGAGCAATCTTTATTAGATATTAAAAGAGGTGTCGCTATGAAAAAGAAAACAATAAAAGAATCTAAATCAGTATCTTATACAACAGGTAATAAAGCTGTTCATCCTATTGTAGAACAGATGGAATCTGAATGGCCTGAGATGACTACAGAGTTTAAAAGATTACAAAGAGAACAATATGAATTGTTCCTAAAAAAACAACATGACTATGGTCCAGGTAATATTTCTGTTGGAACTATGTTACAAACAACAGATGAAGTTAATTTAGCATTAACAGGTTTGTGGTTTCGTATGAATGATAAGATACAGAGGCTTAAAAATATGTTGATGAGTAAAAGAGAATCTGCTGTTGACGAACCAATGGAAGATGCTTACTTAGATGTGAGTAATTATGGCATTATGGCTACCATAGTTAAGAATGGTAAGTGGGGTAAGTGATGAAGCAACCGATAAAGATTGTAAAAGATATGGTGGAAAAGTATCCAAATGATATGGAGCTTGGCGCTAGAGTTCGTTGGTATATAAAATGGCTATATGAAAGCATAACTAAAAAAGATGAGGAGTATAAAGATGACAACAAATGGAGTGTATAAATTTGAATGTAAGGCTGGTACTTATGAATCAGATACATTATTTGGTTTGCTGTGGGAGAGGTTTACTCATAAATTGTGGCATCTGAGAAAGCACGGAAGGTGGATGGATTGAAGAAGATAAGTTATAGTCAATACTCATTGTGGAAACAGTGTCCTTATCAATGGAAATTACAGTATGTTGATGGGATAAGAGATTACACAGATAGTATTCACACGATGTTTGGTACTTCAATGCATGAGGTTATTCAAACTTTCTTAACAGTAATGTATAATGATACTGCTAAACTAGCAGAACAATTACCATTAGAAGATATGTTACTAACCAGAATGAAACGCAACTTTGAAGAGATTGTAAAAGCTAATGGCGGTGAGATGTTTTGTGAAGAGAAAGATATGGTGGAGTTCTATGGTCATGGTGTTCAGATATTAGACTTTCTCAAAAAGAAGAGAGCTCAATATTTCAGTAAGAAAGGTTATGAGCTATTAGGTATCGAAGTTCCACTAAATTATGAGTTGCCAAATAATCTAAAGTTTGTTGGTTTCATAGATATAGTAATAAGAGATACGGTTAGAGATGTTATTAAGATATATGACATTAAAACTTCTACTATGGGTTGGAACAAATGGATGAAGGCTGATAGCAACAAAACAGATCAGTTACTACTTTACAAACAATTCTATTCTAAGCAATTTAATCATCCTGTGGATAAGATAGAGGTTGAGTATTTTATAGTAAAGAGGAAGTTGTATGAAAAGGCTGACTTCCCTCAGAAAAGAGTTCAGAAATTTGTTCCTGCAAATGGAAAACCAAGTATGAATAAGATGGTTACTAGGTTCAAAGAGTTTTTGGATGCTACATACGATGAAGATGGTAATGTAAAAGATGTTGAGTACGAAAAATGTGTTGGTAAGTGTAAGGCTTACAACAAATGTAAAGATTTGTAATACTTATTGTTGTAGATAGGAGTTAGATATGGTTAGATTAAGTTTAAGGATGAACCTAGCGGATATCCTAAATAATGAAGAAATTATAATAGAAAAGCTAAATGATATACATAAGAATTCAGTTCATTTTTTTCTAAAGCTTTGGTATGAAGAAGATAGAATAAAGTTGGAACAGGTAAAGGAATTTCTTATGAAGAATGAAGATAATCTGCATTTCAAAACATCAATCAAACCCGATAGAGCTTTGCATGTAAATGACTTTATTTGGTTTGATATTATTAATGAAAAATATGCTAATGAGTCAGATAGAATTAGATTTCAGTATAGTTATAATAGAGAGGAAAGTATTCTGCTTGGCTTAGAAGAATTTTACAAATGTGCTAAATTTTGCACATCAGAGAAACCACCCAAAAGAATCCAAAAAAGGAATGATAATGAAAGTAGCAATTATCGGCAGCCGTAAGTATGAGAACAGAAGAAGAATACAGGAGTTTGTACATAAACTCAAACAGAAGTGGGAAGATAAATTAGAAATAGTAAGTGGTGGACAAAAAGATGGTGCAGATAGATATGCTAAAAAGTATGCTTTAGAGTTCGATGTAAACTATTCAGAGTTTCCAC
>Ga0098042_1000950_pt1 | contig 11110 bp, 11 predicted proteins | sample 9_EtaG_FD_75066 | JGI IMG/M metagenome (GOLD analysis project Ga0098042, IMG submission 75066) | Marine viral communities from the Subarctic Pacific Ocean - 9_ETSP_OMZ_AT15188 metaG | ecosystem: Environmental > Aquatic > Marine > Oceanic | place: Pacific Ocean | collected 2015-01-10
AACAAACGGCAAAACCCCCCGCGTAAGCGGGGAGGCAAGGATCAACCAACGAAGACAGAACATCCGCGAGGCAGCAAACGCAGCCACCAGAAGGCAAAAACAAACGGGAGCACGAACGGATGCAAGCGCGAGGCACAAACCCCAGGCTCACCAGCCGGGGACTCGCAGAACACCGAGAGCTTCGGAGCGAAGGAGGCAGCGAAGCCAACGAAGAAGGAACAGAAGAACAGCACGAGCAAGAGACACGAGCAAAGAACACCCGCATAAACATCAGGCGAAAGCCTGACGGCGGGCGTGGTAGGCGCAGACATCTACCGGGTAGAGATATAAGCAATCTCTGCTTCTCACAGACGCACGCAAATCAACGAAGCAGACCTGGGGGGCGTGGTAGGTTCTAGTATCTTGAGGTACAACAAACGTAGAAACTTATGTAGCGCCAGAGTATGCATTGGTATAAACATACATGTAATGCAAAAGGCAATGACTGTAGTTATCTAGAGAGATACCTTTGTGATTACAGTAGTAAGCTCTAGGGTAGAGCATAGGTATCGCGAGGATACGTGAGAGAAACGAAAGCGAAGCTTGAGTTGAACGAACGGAAAACAAAAGCAAACACGAATGTGAAACATTCGTTTGCATCAGTTTCATTCACACAAGTTGCTTCCGCTTAACTGACTTAAAAACAAAAGCAAATAACTTTCGCGAACTAAAGTATTTACAAACGAAGCAGGCAACTTAAGAGTTTAACAACGAAGCAAGCAACTGTTGCCTACTATTTTTTTTGTTCGACCAATCAGTCGGGATAGTAAGTTACTAAACCCCTCAAAAATTTCATATCAAATTTGAGGTGCTATAGCGGCTTTTTTGCGGTGAGATAAGTATTTTTAATAGTAATTTAATGCCCACTATCTCTTATGGCTGTGTTCCCGAAATTAATTGATCAAGGACCTGCCTCTAAAAAAGCCGATAAAAAGAATCAACAAGATAGATACAATAAAAACAAAAGATAGTTAAGAAGATGCCAAACGGTCAGATTATTTACCCTTTTGTAGGTCCCTTGGAAGGCGATCGAAAGGATGGTGGCAGACTGACATATAAAGATGGAAAGTTTGTCAAGACATATAAGGTCCATGAAGGACAAGAAGCAGTGCTTAATGGAGAAAAAGTATATGCCGATGGCAAGGGCAATTGGATTAGATATACAAAGGATCGGCGAACTGGGGACGTCAATGGTGAAAAAGTTGGTGAATACAGCCAAGAAACGCGGTACGGGCAAAATTCAGCGCAAGCATCAAGTCCTAAATCGGAAATTCAAAGCAACAACGTCCGGAGATCCCCAATTACCTACCGGGGTGTGGAATATAACGTAAATAATCCTGCAGAAATGGGCGAATACTTGAAAGTAATGCGGGCGAATACCAGTGGTCAAATGTCTGACATCCGTGGCGGCCAGCGTGCAGACGAAATAAGTCAGCAAGAGACGCTTCAACCGGCTTTCACCCCGGAATATCAAGAGCTTATGGACTTTGGAAATGCCAATAAGCAGAAAATGAAGGAGTATTTTGAAGGAAGAGGCCGCGCAGACCTAGGGGAATGGGCTGCTGCAAACCCCGCCCTGGGCGCAAAACAGTTTTTGAAGGAATCAGGGGAAGATTTAGCCCAAGATTTCCTGTCGAGAAAGATGTTTGAGCAGGTTCAAGGTGAATTCAGCGTTGCTTCTGACGCTCAAGTACCTGATTTCTCGCCGGAATCAGTAAATCTAAGATTTGACATGGATCGAAACGACTTATTAAGCAAAGAAAGTATTGAAAGCATTGATTTCACTCGAAACAACATCACGCCCATGGAAGTTGTCCCGCTTAATGAGCAATTTAGATATTAATAGAATATATCTAGGCCTGTTTTCTGAGAAAGTGAGTAGCAGTTTTAATCCACAACGCAATATCAACGCGGTTAACGAAGCTGAGCGGAAAGAATTATCTAAGCGACTAATCAGCGGCGCGATGGTGCTCGATTATTTTGCGGATCGAGGGCTAAATGAAAATGAACTTATTGAAATCATTACAAATCCACGCGCACGTACGAATGCGGTAAGAAGTGGTTTGATAACTAAGAAAGAAAGAGATAGATTGATCGCCCAAGCCCAGCCTGCTCGAGATATTACTGAATATACTCCTGATCCCTTTGGTCAAGACCAATCTGAATATCTTGAATACGGTCCAGACGAAGGAGATCAACGATTAAACGATCAAGATCAGAAAAAACTAAAAGACGCGATTGCTTACTTCGAAGATGAAGATCCTCAAATCAGCAAAGCTCGTAAAAAACGGGATCCAGGCCTGTATAGCGAATTAAAACTACGACAAGGCGATAAAAGTGAAGTCAATGACCGATATCGTGCAAATGCACCGGAAAGCTTTACTCGTGATGTAATTAATCGGCTTCAAACACAAGCTGCGTACAACCGGCCAGGTGGTAGCGAAGTTCTTGTTGACAGATTGCTTAGAACTTTGGGAGATGCCGAATTAAAGGCTGATCCAAGGCTTCAACTCGAAGCTCAAAAAGCCTTGTCAAGGGATCTTGTTCTTTCTGAGAGAAATGCAGGGCTTTATAACCAAGTAACAGCTCTCAAAAACGCTGCTTTAGGAAATCAAGGTGCAATTGATCCAATTATTGCAAGGAATTTAAATCGAATCCCGGAATTAACAAATTTAGGTGGAGCAGGGTCACTGGCACCGTTTGGTATGTACCGAACTGTTCCGCAGTATTCAGCTGAAGACCTAAAAGCACCCTACGAATTAGGCAATGTGCCTGATTCACTTGGTTATCAGGTGCAACGAGGCCCTGAAGGCATGAGTGCGCTTGATTTTGTGATTAACGCGACTCAAGATAATAAGATGCAAGGTAGGACTATGGGTGTATATCCCCAAGTCAACATTGCGGCAGAAACTGGACAACTGTTAAACCGAATCAGAGGAAATAAATCTCTGCAAAGTCTAGGAATTAGTCCTCAAGCTGAAAACCTACGTAGCATCGATGAATTACAGACAATCCTTAATGTAATCAACACAAAGAATGCAAAACGTGCTTATAACGAACGAGAGAAGTTTAGTACGCCGATCCCAAAAGAAAGTGGCGGTTTTCTAAACGTACCTACCTCACGGGTTGGTGCCCTTGAGTTGATGAACAAACTAAATATGACAACTGGTGAGCAAGAGCGGCTCGCCACTGCCTTATTCCAAATTGAGGCGGGTCGACGCACTTCTGTGAATCAGGCAAGTAAGAATGCATACATTGCTAGAGATGCTGCAAGCAAAGTTGATCCGAACAAAGGATTGGTCTTCAATGCTCCTTATGCAATGCTGACAGATAGGCCAGTTGTAACTGATCAACTTGCAAATATTCAAGGTATTGGGAATGTAAGCAAAATAGATCTTAAGAGTCAGTTCAGGAATTTAAGTAACGAGATGCCTGATGCACAAAAGCCTTATATAGGCCTACTTAAGGAAAATCAGGCAAATCAAAAAACTTATAAGTTACGTGGTAATTACAAGTCCCCAGAAGAAGAAACACCGCGTGGACCTATTAGAACGCGCATTAACAATATGGATCGACTTAACACTGAGCGTGCACGTAGAGCAAACACATCTACTCCAATGACGCGTGATGAATATGTAAGTCGTATTCAAGATACCCGTGAAAAGCAGCTGAAGAACTACGTAGCCCAGGTCCGCGCTTCTAGAGATCAAAAGCGTCGTACAAAGCTTCAGCAAGACATTGCTTATCGCCGAGGTCCAGCACCTGCAGAACCGGTAATAACTTCAGCCATCGGTTATGGCGCTGACCAAAAACAAATTCAAACGCAAGCAGCACAACAAACCGAAGACATGAAACTCTCGGAGATGATTAAAGGTATCCAGCAGCGACGTCAACCCGCCCCGCAGGTAGACAACATCACTGCCCAGCGTAAACAAGAAGATCTAGAGGATCTGCAAATCGAAGGGGTGCTTTCTCGTCGACGCCGTGACGCTCAACGTCAGAGGGCTGAGGCAGACCTGCTTCGCCGAATTCAACTAGGGAGAGCCTGATCATGAACTTACGTCCAGAAGAAATCCGCCAAGGAACACAAAAGAAAAGGGAGCTCAGAGAAACTCCTTTAACTTTTCACGGTCCCAAAAAGCGTATGGCCGGAGAAATGGGAGAGTTTGCTTTGCAAATGATGAATGATCCAGTTGCCATTAAACAGAACCAGATGTGGATGAATGCCTTTGGTATGAGTAACGAAGGTATGCAATGGAATCAAGCTAAAATGATGATGATGGGTGGTGGACAAGCACCACAAGATAAGGGTAATTAAAATGTTAGGTGCAGTACGAATTCTCCCTTATATCCAGGGCTTGCTTCGGGGCAAGAAAGGAGTTGATGCAGTTCTAAAGGCTAAGCAAGTCACTGATGCAGCTAAAGGTGCTGTAGCTGCTGGAACTAAGTCTCGTCAGGGCTTACGTAAGGCTGCTGACTTCTTGGTAGGTAAAGAGCTGATGGACAACAAAGGGGCTCTCGCGTGGCGTCTTGGGCCAGATGCCCTTTTTGCAGGAATAAACGCAGGACTTACTCCAGGCGACCCAATGGATAAAGGCATTGCATTTACGACTGATTTTGCCCTGAGTGGACTGGGTGGTCTTGGAGCTGGGCGACTCGCTCGACAATTAAATGCAGGCGAGGGAGCTCAGTATGCAGCAGACACCATAGGAAGTATTGCTGGCGGTTTCAGTTCTTTCCCTGCTACCGACTCATTGCTTCGTATCAAAGGTGGAGGATTAACTCCTTACGAAAAGATGGCTATGGAGCAACAAGAGCTTCTCGAGCAACAGATCCGTGAACAGGTGATGAGAGAGATGGGATACACGGCTGACAGTGGAACTGATCCATTCATGTACGAACTGGGGCTTGCAAGCTGATGAAACAAACGGGAGGCGCACAAGGGGCTCTGGACGACTTCCTTGCAGGATTCGGTCATATGTATGGAATCGGTCGAGAAGACCGAAACCTCGCCTTTTACAGAGGGCGTACGCTGGCTGAGAAAGATCAAAACGCTGTACGCCTGTCAACCACGCTTGGAACGATTCCTACGTTCACGACTACTCGTGAGTTATTAGGTATTGCAGACAAAAATCAAGTAGAAGCTCGAAGAGAACGTGGGTTTGACATTGATAGTTCAACTCGTGGTCGGGTGGGCGCTAACAGAGCCGAGAAGATTGGCAAGGTTATGGGTGCCTTTGGTGCAGACCTCACTCAGGACAGCGTGCGTAGTCTGTGGTGGCTTCTGAACGCGCCACAAGCAACAGCGAACATCATTAACGAGATAGCGCTAAATAAAGCTGCTCCTGAGCTCTACGAAGCCGAGCAGGCTAAGTACAGAGGCAAGCCCATACCGGTACTTAAAACAGATGATCAAGGTAACCCCATAACAAGAGGGGAGAGCTACCAAGCCGCTGTGAACAAAGGGCTGATCAACAAAGGAGGCAATATGCAGGCGGGCGTGGGGCAAGTGAAGGGCAAGTATGTACGCCGCAAGTTCGCCCCTGGTCATGTAGCTGCTCTGGGAATCCTGCCGGGTGCAGCAATCAATCAAGGCCTGGGACTTATGAGCCCCTTTGGTGGGACCGGTGGTTATGAGGCTGTCATCCCCTCACAAGAGGATCCAACAAAGAGCGCCAACGTACTTGGAGAGATTGCTACCAAGTACTTCTTAGGACGGACAGGAAATCTGCTTCCCTATGAGGAGTTCCGTAAAGTCCGGCCTGATGTAAGCAAGGCTGAATACAACGCGTACAAGGCATACAAGTGGGATAAGAAAGGAGACTTGGATATCACAGATGGCGACTTCAATTTGCCTGGAGGTATTTTGAAAGGAACCACCGATGGCATACACGGTGCGGAGATTAACTTCTTGGGTAAGAGCCTGCCTGTAAACACTGCGTTGATGCCATTCGCTACGACAGTCGGTGGAACCGTTGCAGGCCTGCGCTTAGGCCAACGTGGTGGGCGTGCCAACGTAATGCGTGGTGGCCTTGGGGGAGCAGCACTTGGGTATATCGGAGGTCAAGCTGCAGGCATTGCATTAGAAGCAATGCGCAGAAACCGTAATATGGAAATGAGTGCTCCAATTACTTCACCTTTAGATCCTGAATCCACATCAATAGGGCTATAAAATGAAACCACTTAATATTCCAAACATCCAGGATTTCTACCCTGATTCGCCAGACTATGGAGAACTAAGTGAAAGAGCAGTTCAGCAAGAAGTCTTGCGTCGCATTAGTGCTGAACAAAATAAAGGATTAAAAGATCGTGCGGAGATACAAGCAGAATTGGCAATGTACAAAGCGCAGAATCAAATAGATCAAATGAAATCCGAAGCCAACCGATCCTTTTGGAATGATATTGGGAGTGCTGCGCTTGGTACTGCGGCGAGCTTTATACCTACTCCCTATAGTGGTTTTGGTAGCACTGGTGGTCCAGGAGATACTTTCAATGCAGGTAGCGTAAGTAAGTTTGGAGATGTAGTTCGGAATCCTATGGATGATATCCGGGCTGCTGGAATTGAAATTAATGGACCTCTTAGAGATGGTCAAGTTTTCTAATATAAGAAAAGAGGAAAAAAACTATGTCTACACGATTTAATTCACGTTTTAAACAACCAAGCTTCAGCCTATCTGGAAGCGGCGGAGAAGGCATTGCAGCTGCAGCTGGTCTAAGCACGTTGAGTGAAACCTTTGGTGGAGTAAAAGAAAGGTCTCAAGACTGGGAAGAATTTAATCGTAATCATTTGATTATTAAATCCACTGAAGAACGTGAAATCGAAAAGGAAAGAGCAAGGACTGAAGCTGCTCAAATAGAAGCTCAAGGAATCATGGATGCAAACGATGCATTAATGGACGGAAGAGATGCTGCTTCAAGCAAAGTAAATAAAGGCAAATTGATATCAACAGGAATTAAAACTGCTGGAATGCTTGCTTTGAAGTTTCTTCCCCTTAGTGATGAACGCACAAAGAATACAGTTGAGAATATTGAAGACGCATTAAATCTGTTACGTAAATTGCGACCAGTGAGCTTCTACTACAACGATGATTTTAGTGAAAGCCCTGAGCGAATGCATTATGGGTTTATTGCACAGGAATATGCACATCCAATGCCTGATCATACTTACTACGATGAGAGCATTGATAAACTATGTATAGATACCGGAGAACTTGTTGCAGTGCTTGTACGTGCTTGCCAACAACTTGAAAACCGTGTTCAACGCCTGGAACTATCCCATTCAGTCTTAGGAGCTAAATAATGTCATTGGCAATAGTAAATTCTGTCAACCGAATGCCACCAGGCCGGGGGAGGTCAGCTCGTTTGATTGACGGCATTAGATCACTTTTGAGCCAGGCTGCTGATCGTGTTGAAAATGTAGATTACCAGCGTGGTGCAAGAATTATGCTAGGACGTGATGCAGAAACCCAAAATGAATTGCGCCGTGGAAGCGCAAAAGTGATGCAGGATGTTATGAATGCTGCAACAAAATTAGGAGTCACAAAAGGGACTCCAGAAGAAAACAAGATGCGTGCTTACAAAGCGGCACTGAGCCCTGCTTATAGCAACCTGATGCGTGCAGTACCGGCAACAGTAGCACTAGGATCACTTCGCGTGGGTAGTGCATTAAGTGATGCAGTTTTTGAGTCTGAGGATGAGCGCAAACTTCGTGAAGTGCTCGAATATTTGAACTATTTTTCGTAATTAAAATCCATTCATAAATCAGGAGATAAATCATGCCAGTACCAGCAGCAGCAGGCGCACTTGTTCCTTTAGTCCCAGCAGCAGCAAAAGGGATAGGAGTAGCAAAACTACTAAAAGCAGCTGGACTTCTTAGTACGTTAGTCTCTGTGCCTCCAGTAATTGACTATTTCAGTGAGGATTCTCTTGCTGAAGATCTTGCATCAAAAAAGCCAAGTAAGGTAACTGGCAAGGTAAAAATAAATCCCTTGGATCGTCTTCGGTTTGCAATATCGGGTGCAGGGGGAGAAGACGACTTGAATATCCGGGAATTCAGAAAACAAGTTGTAGATGAAGCCGCAGAAAGAATAGACCAACAAACAATCAAGGATCTAAACAGAAAAAATAGAATACAAGACGAGACGATGACAAAAGCACAGAGGTTTGAACAAGACAAAGGTATGCTTGGTTACAATCGTTTGATTAACCAGGATGCAGATAAAGTAAGAGGTGAACTCGCTAGGTTAGGAATCGAAAAGCAGGGTTTGAGTAACGATCTCGCGGTCAGCTTAGCTGAAATCGACCTGCGGGAACAAGCTCAAAAAAGGGAAATGGAAAGGTTCTATGAGATGCAAAGGATTGCTAGGGAAGATAAACAATATGAGAGGCGTAAGGCGATGATCTACGCCTTGTCAGCTTTAGGTGAAATTCCGTTTCTTTAATTAGCGAATTGAAGGAAATTCTTGAAGAGCTTGCTGGTAAACCTTGTAGAGCTCTTCTTGAGTTTTAGACGGTTGATCATAGTAAGATCCGCCACCCTGATAAGGCAGTGATGCCCAAGTGGGTGCAAGCTTTGTCATGACATTTCCAAATTGATCGTAACTGGTGATAGCACCAGAGGGATCAACACCTTTGTTGCGAATAAGATAATCTGCTGCAAGTTCCTGGCTTTCTGGAGAGAAGTCTTTAATAGAAGGGTTATTAGCTTTTACCATGTCCCAGGTTTTTGGCATGATTTGATAGGCTCCTGCAGCTCCCGATGAAGTACCCCATGGTGTAGGTATCGGGTTATTGGGATGCGCTGAATAATCAGACAATAGCCGTGGATTATTAGGGGTATGGCCAAACATTATTTTATGGCTATTAGGACCACGAGTCCCTTCCGCATACTTGATGGTCTGCGTTAGAGCATACCTATTGGCATCGTTAGAAAATGACCCAGCGGGACTCATAGCGAGCTGTTGAGTTGAGTTCTTAGATGAGGGGTTCATAGGCAGATTGTTAGATACAGGTATTTTACTTCCTTCTATTTCTTGGAGTCGAATTTCCATTTGTTTAATCATCTCGTCAATCTGAGCAGGATCAGTTCCCTCTTCAATAGCTTTCCTTAGTTTGGAGTAATCAATAGGTGTAGGTGGCTTCCGCTCTGTTTCCTTTCTAGAGGCGTCGGCAAACATTTCAGCAGCTAAAGCCAGCTTGCCAGCCATACGTTGAGTACGAAGAACACGATTTTGATTTTCTTTGAGATTGAGTTCTTCATCTGCGTTACTCCTGGATATGTCAGCATTCATTTCGGCAACTTCAAGAGCAGCCTTATTTTTGGCTGCAGAAACCGCATCCATTGATGCTAACTCAGCTCCAGTCATATTGAGTTGTCCGTAGTTAGGAGAACTCTGATCAACAGCACGTTGAATACTTAAGGCATCTTTGGCAGCTTGTGCACCAGCTTCGACATAAGACCTAGGGTCGGCACTTTGTGCAAGAGCAAATCGAATCATTTATCATCGCCAATACTTTCTTAATTGTAGAAGTTAATAATAGATAGAATGATTAGAGATGTGAGCTGACAGATTAATGTCAAAAGAAAAGGCTAAGGAAAAGGCACAACAATATAGTATGCAGTCTTTCTCACAACCAAAAGCCGCTCCCAACACTTCCGCAGATCAGAATGCGCAAGGTACCCAAACTCCAACACAAGGTACAAGTATTCAAGAGGGACAGACACCAGGTGGAGGCGGGTTTGGTGGTGTAACTAATTACGGTGCAATTTCTGAGGCATTCCAAAATTGGAATCCGGACAGTGATTGGGGTAAGTCTCTACAAGCGACTTACATGATGAACACGCTGCAGAGCTATAACGACATGCAGCAAGCTCAGTCCATGGCGTTTACAAACGCTGGTATCACGATGGACATGATGACAGCTCAAGCTGCACTAGAGCTGGCTAATAAAGGACAGCTACTGGATGCTGAGCAAAAGGCTGCTCTAAACATGATGGGTGCACAGTTCGACTACGAATCTCGTTACGCACAAGATGAGTACAACCGTGACGTTGGTAAAGCCACATTAGGTACTGATCTCTCAATTCAGATGCTGCAAGCACAGGGTGATCAAACACGAGCAAACGCACAGGTTGAGGGTTTTGAGAACCGTATGGGAACCATGGAATCTGGTAACCAAACGCGTTTGACTCAGGCTCAATCCAACATTGAGAAGATGCAGCAAGCGGAACAAGCGAATGAATTGGCAAAAGATTCGGCTTCCTTTGCCCAGGGCTTAGGTAAGGATTCAGAGGCGTTTAGCCAAGGACTTGCAAAGGACACAGCCCAATTCAGTCAAATGCTGAACAAGGACACGTCAGCCTTTAATCAAGCATTAGAGAAAGATACGATGGGGACAGCAAGTAACATCCGAAAAGATGAAGCGGGTTTTGGAAGTGGTATCAGAAAAGACGAAGCAAGTTTTGGTAGTGGTATTCGAAAAGATGAAGCAACATATGGAAGCAATATAAGGAAGGATGAACTTACACTTGAAAGTGATCTGCGGATGAAGGAAGCAGATTTTGCAAATCGACTTGAAGCTCGCACAAGAGCTGGTCAATCGAAGTTGTCTAAGGCTTCAGCAAGAGGCTTCTAATGAGCACAAAAATCAAAGCAAACGAAAAGATTTACCTGAGTGTTGTAGACAATTGGCTAGACACACTCCCCGCTGCCGATAGTGAGGACTTTCGTGAATTTGCCGAGGTTACGCCTTCAGTCATCGAGATTTGGACTTATGCCGGAATCTTGGGGTTCGACGGTGGGTTCAACGATTTGGCTCGTTGGATCAAAATGAAATACAAAAAACTGAACCGTAGAGAAATCTTGAATAGTGAGATTGCAGCACTTCACTCAGACATTCAAGAATTACGGATGGCAATTACATCTGGTGAGATCAAGGGCGATAACGGTTGTGCTCGTCTAGCAGCACTCGAGAAAGAACTGCGGTCTCATATCGAAACATCAGATCGTATGAACCGAACAACTGATAAACGCGGTTTAATTATGGCTGGTGCTGATCGAGTAATGCGTGA
>Ga0098042_1000954_pt1 | contig 11085 bp, 19 predicted proteins | sample 9_EtaG_FD_75066 | JGI IMG/M metagenome (GOLD analysis project Ga0098042, IMG submission 75066) | Marine viral communities from the Subarctic Pacific Ocean - 9_ETSP_OMZ_AT15188 metaG | ecosystem: Environmental > Aquatic > Marine > Oceanic | place: Pacific Ocean | collected 2015-01-10
ATACAGATGTTCTGGATTCATTGAATACTCAAACAAGTCCTTACAATAATGATAGTGTAGAAGAATGGTTTATGGTTTACAATAGTAAGATAGTTATGGGTGGTTTTAGTAGCTATATTTTATCTGCAGCATTACTTAATCCTAATCTAAGTTATCATATGTTGGATAGAAAAAATTGTAAGGAAGGCATGATTACAGAGAATGATTGGAAATGTCTTGACTTATTTACAGAATTGTTTGATAATATAGATTGGATGGAGTACGAACATGATTAAAATATATTCAAGACATGATGTTGAAAAACTGTGTCACATAATAATTAAGAAAGACGAAATAAACAAAAAAAGAAAAGACATCATTCCTGAAGATAACTTCTTACAATTATCAACACTGAATCTTCCAAATGGTACAACCTTTAGACCACATAAGCATATATGGAAAGAAGGAGAGCAAAAAGTTATAGCTCAAGAAAGTTGGGTTGTAGTAGAAGGTGAAGTTGATGTTACATACTATGATGTAGAAGGAGATGCACCCATTGGTAATTATAGAATAGGTGCTGGTGATTGCTCTATAACATTATTTGGTGGACACACTTACAAAGCTGTAGGTGAATGTAAAGTATATGAGTTTAAGACAGGACCATATAAAGGACAAAAATTAGATAAAAGGTTTTTAGATGAGTGAGTATAAAAGTTGGCCATTAGGTAAACTACCACCTGAGTTTCAACGACCAGAGTTAAATCAACTAAAGAAAGCTGGATATAAGTTTGAGGATCCTAGAGAAGTAGTTACTATGTTTGAAAAGAAAGTAGCTAAGTTTGCTGGAGCAAAGTATGGTGTAGCTGTTGATTGTTGTTCACATGGATTGTTTTTGGCATTGAAGTATTACAAAGATGTAATGAAAATGATTAACGAATTTGTAGAGATACCAAACTATACTTATTGTAGTGTTCCTATGCAAATCAAACATGCTGGTTTTAAACCTAAGTTTAGAGATATACAATGGTCTGGAATGTATCAACTGAAACCATTTGACATTTGGGATGGAGCTGTTAGATGGACTCAAGGAATGTATAAGAGTGGTTTTCATGTTGTTAGTTTTCAGTTAAAGAAAAGAATACCAATTGGAAGAGGTGGTATGATATTAACAGATGAACTTGCTGCAGCAGAATGGTTTAGAAAGATGACATATGATGGTAGAGATTTAACTATTAGTTATATGGAAGATGACTTTGAGTATAATGGTTATCATTTTTATATGACACCAGAAGATGCTGCAAGAGGTATATTGTTAATGGATCAAGTTCCTAAAAAAAACCTTGACTCTGGAAACAATAGAACGTATAGTGACTTATCAACAAAAAGGATATTTAATGAATAGAGCATTAATTACAGGACTAGGTGGTCAAGATGGAAGTTATCTTGCAGAATTATTATTAGATTTAAATTATGAGGTACATGGTATTATCAGAAGACAGAGTACTCCTGAGAGCCAAAGTACAAGATATGAACACATAAATAGTAAAATCAAAACACATTATGGTGACTTGTTAGACGAACATTCATTGTATAGAATAATGAAAGAAGTTAGACCAACTCACGTGTTTAACTTAGCAGCTATGAGTCATGTGAGAATTAGTTTTGATGTACCATCTTTTACAATAAAGACAAATGCACTTGGTGTATTGAATATGTTAGAAGCTGTTAAAAACTTAGTACCACAAGCAAAGTTTTATCAAGCAAGTAGTAGTGAAATGTTTGGTAACAGTTGTGATGAAGATGGTCACCAAAGATTAACTACACCAATGAATCCTGTTAGTCCATATGGATGTGCTAAAGTTTTAGGATTCAATTTAGCTAATCATTATAGAAATGCCTACAAGATGTTTATTGTTAATGGTATATTATTTAACCATGAAAGTCCAAGAAGAGGATCCAACTTTGTAACTAACAAAGTAGTTAAAAGAGCTGTAGAAATATCTTTAGGTAAAGCTGATAGCCTTGTTCTTGGAAACTTAGATAGTAAAAGAGATTGGGGTCATAGTAAAGATTATATGAAAGCTATAATTAAGATGATGGATTATAAAGAAGCAAGGAATTGGATTATAGCTACAGGTAAAAGTCATAGTGTTAGAGATTTAGTTACATATGTATTCAAGAAGTTAAACTTGGATCCACAACTATATGTTACACAGAATCCTAAGTTTATGAGACCTGAAGAATTAAAATACTTATGTGGTGATAGTTCAGAGACAAGAAAGACTTTGAAATGGGAACCACAATATACTTTTGAAACAATGTTAGATGAAATGATAGAGCAATGGCAGAACCATTTAAGTTAGTAGACACATATTTAAAACAAAAGACAACTCCTTTTGACTTGGAGAATCCACCAATGGATCCAAGAGAGTTGTTTGAAAGAATGGCAGCTACTATGATTAAACATAAAGGTCTAGGTCTATCATGTAATCAAGTAGGTTTACAATATAGTATGTTTGTATTTGGTAACTATAATGAACCAGAAAGTATAGTTGGAGCTTTTAATCCAAAGATAGTTGACTTTTCTTCTGGTTTAGAGTATGGTGAGGAAGCCTGTTTAAGTTTTCCTGGTTTGTTTATTAAGATAAAAAGACCTGTTGAGATTAGAGCTAGGATAACTGATTGGCAAAAGAATACTGATACATTTAAATTAACAGGATTAACTGCGAGGATATTTCAACACGAATATGATCATTTGAATGGAGTTAACTTTACAGCTAGAGCTAATAAGATTCATTTAGATAGAGCAAGAAAAGAAAAGATTAAGTTGGATAGGTTGAGGAGAAAGAATGCGAAAAGAACATCTCTATAGTGAGATATTTCATAGTATACAAGGTGAAGGATTCTATACAGGATATCCTACTCTGTGGTTAAGATTGTGGGCTTGTAATTTACAATGTCATGGTTTTGGTCAGAAGGATCCTACTGATCCGTCAACTTATAAACTACCATATGAAGATTTGGATCCAAGTAAGTATAATAGATTAGAAGATTTTCCTGTGTTTAAATATGGATGTGATAGTAGTTATAGTTGGTCAAGAAAGTTTAAAGGATTACAACATAAAGGAACATCTAAAGATATTTACGATAGATTGATAGAAAGTATGATGAAAGATGGACCTAATCATCATGGTTTAGTAAAAGATAATCATATGTGTTTTACAGGTGGAGAACCTATGTTAAAACATAATGCAGAAGCAATAGTAGATGTAATGAGAGAGTTTATGGCTCAAAGAAATGTACCACCAAGTATAACTATTGAAACTAATGGTACACAAGATATAGATTGTATGGATGGTGAGTTTATTAGAATGATAGATGATTATGTAGAAAGTTATGATGGAGAATTATTTTGGAGTATAAGTCCTAAATTATTTACTGTATCAGGAGAAAAAAATGAAAAAGCAATTAAACCTGACCATGTCAAAAACTATTGGGACCTAAGTAGAAGAGGACAATTAAAATTTGTTTGTAATGGAACAAAAGAATGCTGGGAGGAAGTAGAGCATGTTATTGGACTTTTTCGCGCTAATGGGGTTAACTTTCCTATCTGGATTATGCCTATCGGTGCAACAGAAGAAACACAGAAAGAAGAAGCAGGTAAGATCGCTACCGAGACTCTAAAGCGTGGTTATAAAGTAAGCGCAAGAGTTCATTGTTATCTATGGGGGAATGCAATTGGTGTCTAAATGTATAATAGACTATCCTTGGTTCAAGATAGATGAATTGGTAAATACGATTTCTGGTAGAGCCACAAAGTTTCAACCAACCCATATTGTTGGAATAGCTAGAGGTGGATTGATACCGTCTGTTATGTTATCACATAAATTAAATTTACCTATGGAAGTTCTAGGAGTCTCATTCAGAGATAATAAAGCTACACATCATACAAAATTTAAACCTATTGCAGATGCAAGATACCTTATTGTAGATGATATCAATGATAGTGGAACAACATTTAAAGTTGTATCTGATATATTTAAGAACAGAAGATTAACTTTTATCACTGCTGCATTGATTAATAAGAAACAATCTGACTTCTCTGTTGACTTATATGGAGAGATGTTTTATAATGAAGACTGGATTAACTTTCCTTGGGAGAATAAATAATGATATACAAAAGTACGAAACATTATGGACATAACATTGGACTAAGCGCTGTATTTAGACAGCCTAATGCTGACCATTCACATTGCCGCTTTTTACATGGATACAGTCTAGCGTTTACGTTTACTTTTGCATGTGAAAGCCTTGATAATAGAAACTGGGCTGTGGACTTTGGAGGTCTTAGACCTTTGAAGGCTTGGTTGGAAGATCAGTTCGATCATAAAGTCTGTTTAGACAAGAACGATCCACATATAGATAAGTTTATAGATTTAGAAAAAGATGATCTTGCAGAGATAAGAATTTTTGATGGTGTCGGTGCAGAGAAGTTTGCAGAACATGCATTCAACTATGCAGACAAATTGATAAGAGAAAAAACTAATAATAGATGCTATGTTACAAAAGTAGAATGTGCAGAGCATGGAGCTAACAGTGCTATTGTAGAAAAGGAGGAGTAAAATGCACCCAAGTTATAAATGTAATCCAAGTTTAGGTAAGGAAGTTCATGCTTACTTAGTTAAACAAGGTTTAGAAACACCAATGACCGATCTAGTAAAAGAGTCAGCAGAAAAGAAGATAGCTGCTATTGCAGACAGCTTTGATGATATAATGGTTGAATTAGGATTAGATCTTTCAGATGATTCTTTAACTGATACACCTAAGCGTGTTGCTAAGATGTATGTAAATGAAATATTTTATGGATTAAATTATGATTACTTTCCTAAGTGTACAGCGATAGAAAATAAGATGAAGAATAATGGTTCATTTTTATTAGAGAAGAATATTAATGTACAGTCTAATTGTGAACATCACTTTGTTGTTATAGATGGTTTAGCTACTGTCGCTTATATAGCTGACAAGAAACTTTTAGGTTTATCTAAGTTGAATAGAATTGTTCAATTCTTTGCTAAGAGACCTCAAGTTCAAGAAAGGCTAACAGAGCAGATCAGAGCTACTATTCAATATGTAGCAGAGACTAAAGATGTGGCAGTTTATGTAGATGCTAAACACTGGTGTGTAAAAAGTAGAGGTATTCAAGATCAAACAAGTAGTACCGTTACTTTATCAGTAGGTGGAGTATTTGCTGAAAAGGAATCTGAAACAAGAAAAGAATTCTTGAACTTAGCTAGAAGTGGTTAAGGAAGGAATCGTTTATGCATTTTGTAATATATAATGTGAGCATGTATAGACGTACAAATCAACAAGGACTGGACTCACTCCTCTCTCACTCGCAACTTCAGTCCTTGTTGTATTTATAGATTATATTAATTATGTGTGGGTGGTATTACGATATAGCAGAGGAGATGGAAGAAGAGGAGCGAACCATGAGTATTGAAAATACAATAAAAGTTTTAGAAGCAGAGATCAAACATATTGATGAGATAGCTGAACCTGAAGATTGTGGTCATATGTTTACATCTAAGAGTTGGATGGAACATAGGATAAGAGAACTCAAAGGACTACCTGAGGAAGACTAATGGGTAGTTATGATGAGTTTATAAAAGATACAATTCGTGAACAATCACGAGAACAAGTAGAACGACAAGTAAAAAAGAATATATGGGTCACTTTTCAGAAGGAAGGGATCCATAAGTATCCTGATGCACCTGATGAAGTTGACTTTCTAAGATATCCACATAGACATATGTTTCACTTTAAAGTACAGATTGAAGTATATGATAATGATAGAGACATAGAATTCTTTATATTTAAGAGATGGTTAGAAAGTTTATATGCTGATTCTATATTAGAACTTGATTATAAGAGCTGTGAAATGATGGCAGATGATCTTGCAAAGCAAATAAAAGATAAATACCCAGGTAGACGACTTTCAATAGACGTAAGTGAAGACGGTGAGAATGGTTGTCATATAGAATATCCTAAGGAGTACTAATGAAAACAATATTTAAATCTTTTAAAGAATTTTTAGAAACACCACCTGAAGAGATGATGTATAGCGAAGATGTTAATGAACAGATTCCTTCTAAAGCTGATCATAAGAAAATGAGAGACTTTACTTATCATCATGTACAAAATACACAAAAAGATCACCCTACCATTAAGAGAATGTTTATTAAAAAGTTTGGTTCTCATAATGTAAAACATTTTGATAAGCATGTAAGTGCATTGGTGGATCAATATGATCCAGAGGCTAAAAAATAATGAAAGGATATGCTGAGTTTATAGAACAACAAAATGAAATTGCTATAAGAAAAAAACTCAAGCTATCTAAAGCTAAGTCTGAACGGAAGGGTAGAGATTCTAAAGTTGGTTATCAACAAGGCAAGAAAGTAATTGCAGGTGACTACAAAGGATTGACTCAGAAGAACGGACAGACTTATGCAAAGATTTCTGAACCTGGTACCGGTACTACGTCAACAGTACCAATATCAGACATTCGCACTGTGAATGATTAAATAATAGTTGACTTTTACATTTGAAAGGTATATTATGGACTATATGTCAAAGACACATTTCTGTCACATTTCACCAATAAATTACTTGCACCTTACTAAGGGTAGAGAAGTACATTTAACTCTAGCTCATCTTGTAGATAACTTAGAGTATACAAATTTTTATAAAGAAGAAAAGAAGAACGGATCCATTATCATAATGGATAACAGTGCTTTTGAATTTACACAAGAAGGTAAAGGATATCTTTCTGGTGAAGAGATAGTTCATTATGCTAAACGTATAGATGCTGATTATGCTGTTATGACAGATTATCCAGGTGAGTCTTCTGAGAAGACTATTGAAGCAGCAAAAGAACAAGCACCTATATTTAAAGAAGCAGGTATAAAGACTTTCTTTGTACCTCAAGGAAAGAAAAATGATAAAGAAGATTATATTGAATGTTTTAGATGGGCTACAGAGAATCCACAAATGGTTGATTATATTGGCTTTAGTATTCTTGCTGTGCCTAATGCGTATGGCATTGAACCATTTGGACACGAACCTTCTTTACATAGATTCAATTCAAGACTCCACATGATGTATCAGTTAGCTGAAAGAGGCTTACTTGGAGGAATAAGAAAGAATGGTCAACTACTTCACTTCTTAGGAATGGTTGATGGTCCTAATGAAATACAATTTATGGCACCTTTCAAAAAGTTTATTGATACTTGGGATAGTAGTAGTGCTATCTGGCATGGACTAAATGGTTATGGTTATGATGATACACCTGGTGGATTACTTCATGGAAAATTTCATATGCCTGTTGACTTTAATCACAAATTAGAGCAAGATAAAGAAGATAATGATTTTTTTATCAACTTAGCTAAAGAGAATATGGAATATATTGATAGATTAGTATATGCATACCTCTGGGGCTTACAAGCGAAAGAAGGAGTGAAAGATAAGATAAGTGAAGTTGCCTAAATTTAAATACAATGAAGATAACTTACTAGACGATACTTTTGAATACATTAAGAGTACTTATGGTCAACATTATGTTGGTAATAAACAAATACAGACTTTAGATGTATGGGAAAGTATGGGCATAGCTGAAGATATGTGCTTAGGTACAATAGTTAAGTATGCTATGAGATATGGTAAGAAAGATGGTAAGAATAAAAAAGACTTACTAAAGATTATACATTATGCGGTATTAGCATTACATTATGGAGGACACGGTGAAACATATACTGAGCAAAACAAATGATTGTGAACTAACAAATGTTCAAGAAGGTGACAGTCAACCTAATGCTGTCGATCTAAGGATCAATAAGATCTTTGAGATTAATAAAAAAGAACCTTTTATCATAAGCGAAGAAACTAAAACACATAGAGGATCTGTAGAAGTACAACCAGACGAAGAAGGATGGTTTAATCTTGAAAGAGGTACTTATGAGATTGTTATGGAAAATATTGTAAGCGTTGGTGAAGGGTATGCTGGTTATGTAATCACAAGATCAACGTTAAACAGAAACGGATTATTTATTACAAGCGGACTATATGATAGTGGTTATCACGGAGTGATGGCTGGCTGTTTACATGTAAGAGTTGGTCCAGCTAAAATAAAAAAAGGAACTAGAGTCGGTCAATTTATATTGTTTGAAGCAGAGACTTTATCAATGTATGATGGCAGCTATGGTATAGGAAAACAACATGATAACAAATATGGAGAAATAAGTGGAAATAAGCATTGATATAAAAAAGTTAAGAGAAAGAAAAATCTTTGTAGCGACTCCAATGTATGGAGGAATGTGTGGTGGACAGTATACAAAGTCTACTGCAGATCTATCTGCACTTGGAGCTAAGTATGGATTAGAGATATCTTTCTTTTATCTATTTAATGAAAGTTTAATTACAAGAGCAAGAAACTATCTTGTAGACGAGTTCTTGAGATCTAAAGCTACACATTTAATGTTTATTGATAGTGATATTGGTTTTGATCCTCAAGATGTTTTAGCGTTAGCTGCTTTAGCTGAACCTGGATCAGATAAAGATATAGTATGTGGACCTTATCCTAAGAAAACTATATCTTGGGAAAAGATTAAGAGAGCTGTTGATAGAGGCTTTGCTGATGAGAATCCTAACAAGTTAGAAAAGTATGTAGGTGATTATGTATTCAATCCTGTTGAAGGTGTAACTGAGATTAAGGTTAATGAACCAGCAGAAGTGTTAGAAGGTGGTACAGGATTTATGATGGTAACAAGAAGTGCTCTTGAGAAGTATGCAAAAGCATATCCTGAGTTACTATATAAACCTGATCATATTAGAACTAAACACTTTGATGGATCAAGACAGATAACTGCTTTCTTTGATACTGTTATATGTCCAGATTCAAACAGATACTTATCAGAAGATTATATGTTCTGTCAGTGGGCAAGAAAGATTGGACTAAAGATATGGATGTGTCCTTGGATGAGATTAACACACCAAGGTGCTTATATGTTTGGTGGTAGTTTAACTGACTTGGCACAAATTGGTGCAGCTGCTACAGCTGACCCTGCAATGCTTGGAGGTAATAAGAAACCTCTAGCACCTGAGCAAAAATAAATTATGGAGTTATATTATGAAATTAAGTGAAAAGACTGTTAAGATTCTAAAGAATTTTAGTAGCATAAACCAGTCCATGTTATTCAGAACTGGTAATAAATTAAAGACGAAAAGTACTCTTAACGGAATAGCAGCTCAAGCTGTTGTTGAAGAAGACATTCCTTTTGAGTTTGGAATATATGATCTTAACCAATTTCTAAGTGTGTTAAGTTTATTTGAAGATCCAGAGTTAGACTTTGATGCTAGCCATGTATCTATTAGTAGTGGTCAGAGTTCAAGTAATTATTTTTATACTGATAAAGATATGATTACTTATCCTAAAGAAGTTACACCAGAGTTTCAAAAGAAGTTAGGTTTTAACTTAACAGAGACTGATGTAAAGAACTTAGTACAAGCTGCTAATGTAATGCAACTACCTAGTATTATGATTGAATCTGAAGCTGGTAAACAAGATATTACTATTACAGCTAAAGATAAAAAGAACCCAACAGGAAATAACTTTACTAAGAAGGTTGGAGAAACTATGATGGATACATCTTTTAGTTACGATCTTGCTGTAGAGAATATTAAACTTCTTCCACATAGTTATGATGTATCTATTATAGAAGAGCCAGCTCATATAGTTGAGTTCTCTAGTAAGTATGATAATGTTCAATATTGGATCCCAGCTCAAGATGGGAGTTCATTTAATGGATAATTTTTTATGGGTAGAAAAGTATAGACCTAAAACTGTTCAAGAAACAATCCTACCTTCACAACTAAAGACAACCTTTCAGAGCTTTGTAGATAATGGTATACCTAACTTATTATTATCTGGTGGACCTGGTGTTGGAAAGACTACTATTGCAAGAGCAATGTTAGAAGAAGTTGGATCCGATTATATGGTTATTAATGGAAGTATGAATGGTGGTATTGATACATTACGAAATGATATAAAGACTTATGCAAGTACAGTTAGTTTAACTGGAGGTAGAAAGTTTGTTATCTTAGATGAAGCTGATTATCTTAATCCTCAAAGTACACAACCTGCTTTAAGAAACTTTATGGAAGAGTTTAGTAAGAACTGTGGATTTATTTTAACTGCTAATTATAAGAATAGAATTATTGAACCTTTACATAGTAGATGTAGTTCAGTAGAGTTTAACATATCTAAACAAGATCAACCTAAACTTGCTGGTGAGTTTATGAAAAGATTACAAAGTATTCTTTTACAAGAGAAGGTTGAATATACTGATAAAGTTCTTGCACAACTTATTATGAAGTACTTTCCTGATTGGAGAAGAGTACTTAATGAGTTACAAAGATATAGTAATAATGGAAAGATAGATGTCGGCATCTTAACTCAAATGAGTGATGGATCGTTTAGTAACTTAGTACAGCATCTAAAGAAGAAAGAATATGAAAAGATGAGAAAGTGGGTGGCAGAGAACTTAGATAATGATCCAACAACAATATACAGAAAGCTGTATGATACTTGTAATGTGAATTTGAAGGAGACAAGCATTCCTGTTCTAGTTACAACTATTGCTGACTATCAATACAAAAATGCATTTGTAGCTGATCATGAGATTAATTTAGTTGCTTGTTTAACAACCTTAATGATAGAATGTGAGTTTAAATAATGAGAAAAGTAAAGTCATATATTACATCTGTCTTTGAACCTACTAAGAAGAGAACATCTATTGGTAGAGGTAAAGTTAAGATGGCAAGTATGAATAAACATAAAAGAAGATCTTTTAAAAAGTATAGAAGGCAGGGAAGATGAAACCTTTTGACTTTATTAACAGTATTACATACAAAAAGAATATAGCTATGGATAGTACCAATGAATCTAGTTACAATCCATTTATTACTAATCGAGCATTATCTCAGTTTGTAGATTGTATTTTGTTATCTAATGAGATGAATATGAGACATCATATAGATAATAAATTACAATAT
>Ga0098042_1000956_pt1 | contig 11079 bp, 1 predicted proteins | sample 9_EtaG_FD_75066 | JGI IMG/M metagenome (GOLD analysis project Ga0098042, IMG submission 75066) | Marine viral communities from the Subarctic Pacific Ocean - 9_ETSP_OMZ_AT15188 metaG | ecosystem: Environmental > Aquatic > Marine > Oceanic | place: Pacific Ocean | collected 2015-01-10
CAACAAGGTGGGCCTCCGGCTATACCTATGCCTACTGCTTTGAATCAAGGTATGGCAGGACTAAATCTTGATAACTTTGGTGGTGACTATATTACTGTGCCAGACCCTAATCTTGATATGGATGGTGGTGTAAGCCAAGGTATTGATGAAGCTGATAAGTTTTATCAAGATAAAATACTTAGAGACCAAGAAAGGATGCAGCAAGGTCAGCTTAATACTCCTCCTGTTGTTCCTGAATTTGATAGCAGTAAGACTGTTATTAATCCTAGTGATAATCAGAACTTACCTAACGACCAAATACCTCTACCTGAATTTACAAACCCAGACCTAAGTGCACTTTTTCCCGAAGGTGTAGTTTCTGAGAATGATGTATCTGATGAAGAAAAAGAGTCATTACATGTACAAGGTTTTCCGTGGAAAGTTGTAGACAAAAACGGCGGTAAGATAGTTGTGCATAATGGTGTTGAATATAACATCAAAGATGTATTTGGCGATGGTAGTAGCCTTATGCTTGTAGATAGGTTTGATAGACCTAATCAAGTTTTGACAGACGCATTTACTAAAGCTCGTGCTCGTGGAATAACCAATACTGAGATTGTACCTCGTACTAGCAGCAGTCAAGATGATTTAGCTGCAGCCACAGTGGACAACTCGTTTATTTCAAACGCACTAAAAAGTATTAAAGAAAATAAATTCCAAAACGAGTCTACACAATCAGCAGTTAATTTTGCTAGGATATTTGGAATCAACGAAGGTGAAGCCCTAGGTCTGCTAGCAGTAGAATCTAACTTTGGAAATGTTGGTGATAGAAAAAAATCTAAAAGCAAAGGGCCTCTACAAATACAAAGCCTAGCTTATAAAGATATTAAAAGTTTTTATAAAGGTAATAACCCAGCAAACTCAGGGTTGACTGATGTTCAATGGAACCAAATGGTTGACATTGTAAACAACTTACCAAAAAACCACGCAAATCTAACTAATAATAGTGACCAGATTGCTGCAGGTTTGTTGTACTACAAAATGATTGGACTAAAAGGTGTAGACCCTAAGTTTCAAGCTGCTGCGTATTACGATGGATATACTAAATATATTGGTATTAATGATATTTCTGATATAAAAAACTTTGCAGGGCCTAATACTTTACAATCAGTTACAAAATATAATTCAGCTGTTCTTGGAATGAAAGACTATCTAGGACAGGTTAGTAATTACTATTATCCTGTAGGTGGTGCTTCTACCGCTGCAGCTAATAATCAGAACACACAAACCACAACAAGTTCTGCTGTAACAAACAACCAGACTTCCGGCCAAACTACAGTAGCTAACAATAATCAAGTAGCCAGCAATAATCAAATTGCAGGTTTAAAAACAGAAGATGCAAGTACAGATACATCTGCTCAATCAGCAAACACTGGGAATCAAGGTACAGCAAGTAAAGATGTAAGTTCACTACAAATACAATCGGGTGTTGATACTGGCGGTACAAAAACTGAAGAAACAGTTCCTAAAGCTGACCCTGTAGTTAAACCACCTGCATTTTATACAAATGATCCATCTAAACTTGGATTTGATTTGCGTAACTATCTTGAAGAAAGATCATTAATTATTAATCAGACTAATCAAAACGTGCAGATTCTTGCTCAACGTTCTGAGTACTTTAGACGACTTGCAGAAGTGTCTCGTATTGGCGGTACTGATGAAGCATCTTACAATCAGCTAATTAATAACTCTACTGAGCTTATGGCAAAGGCTCAAACAATGCAGCAAGCTGGTGCATTAGAAGCCAAGAAAGCTGAAAATAAAATTATGTACCTACAAGGTATGCAGGGATTACAAGACCTAGCTAATGGTAGTGTTAACAGGGCTGCAGCTGTATGGTCACAATACTCAGGTATGGATATCCGTATTAATCCACGGTCTGATGGTAAATATGATGTTACCCTTAATGGTAAACCATACAAAACATATGATCTAAAAACGCTTAGTGAAACTCTACAGTTAGCTTTTGACCAAGGGTACAGAAAATCACAGCAGTCAGCTGCTACTACAAGAGGATTAAAAACTTTTGAAGCTCAACTTGAGATTCTAAAAGACAACTACAAGTCTCTTAATACACGCCAAGAAAAACTGCTACAGGGTAAAATTGATATCCTTAAAAAACGAGAAGAGCAACAGGGTGATATTGAACTTAAAGTAGATACAAATAGTGGTGTAGTTTACATACAACGAGGTAGTGAGTTCTTTATGTTAGAGGTAGGTCAAGATACAACACTTGATGGTAAAACGGTTGATGTTGTAAGAGAAGTTCGAGTTCAACCACCTGCTAATTTAACTCCTTCAGGAAATGCGTACAAAAGAGAGAAAAAATAATGGCCCCAAAGAAGGCAGGATTACAAGCATTTGAGAGTTCCTACTATGATGCTACTACTGCGCCCGGGGCAGGTAATCCATTTGTACCTCAAACTGGGGCAAGCGGTTTAGAGCAGCTAAATGCACAGCTTGCTGATCAGCTAGTACAAGAACAAAAACTTACAGATAATTTAGAAACGGCTCTTGGTGCAGGATTTAACAAACCACCAGAGACAGGGCCTCGTGTATTGTTTAGCCCTAGTAAGAATCAAGTCTTTGTAAATGGTGCATTGTATGATGCTGATGATGCTCAGTCTGCTTTGGATGCAGAAGCTGGTGGCTTCCTAGATAAACCAACAGCGGCTATGCCTGATGGCCCAGACTGGCAAGTTGTATCTCCTGACTCATATAAAAATTACATGAACAACATAGAGAACCCCGGTTTGGGTACTCTTATGGCTAGAAATTTTGAGATCGGTGGTAGTAATCTAAAACTACTAGCTGGTCGAGGTATGCAGTTTCTTGGTGCTGAAGAAACAGGACAAGGTTTAGTTGATAGTGCAGTACAAGAACTATACTACAACCAGCCATTCCAAAGAGAGTTTACTGAGATTGACGGTGATAAAGAATCACATGGTGCAATCGACTGGTTTGTGGCTAACCTAGCACAACAAGGGCCAAACTTACTAGAATCTATTGGTGTTGCTTTAGTTGGTGCAGGTGCAGGTATGGTTGCAGGTGGTGGTGCTAATCCATTTACTGCCGCAGGTGGCGCTGTATATGCACTACTAGGTAAAGAATCAGTTAAACAATCTGTATTAGCAGCAGCTAAAAAATATATGAAAGGTCAGGTTCTTACTAAAGGTGAGAAAAAACTTCTTCGTGAGTTCTCAGGTTTAACAGCTGCAGCAAAACTTAAAAATCCAAATGCTTTTTTTGTAACTTCTGGCGGTACAGCCATGACAGGGAAACAACTTCTCAAACGAGAGTCAGCTGACTCATTGCTAGCAGGTACACTCAAGGCAGGTAAAGCAGGTAAAGGTCAAGCCATTGCTGGTGGTGCAGCAGGATTTTCTGTCCTTGGTTCTTATGGTATGGGTGTTGCTGATATTTATGGTGAGGTACGAGATACAGGTGTAGGTGATAGAGGTACAGCAGCTTTGGGTGCTATACCATATGCAGCCCTAGAAACACTTCCAGAATTTTTCTTAGCAGGTCGTATCTTTGGTCTTGGCCCAGATATTCTTACAGGTGGCAATAGAGCTGTGCGAGCTGGTAAAGGTTTGGCTGTAGGTGGTACGTTAGAAGGTCTAACAGAACTTGGACAAGAAGCTATCATCCTTACAGGCACAAACCAACTTGGTGATGCTGAAACAACTAAACGACTAATTAACTCTTTTGCAGCTGGCTTTGCCATTGGTGGCCCACTTGGTGGTGGTGCTAACCTCCTTAAACGAGGTGAGCCTACTAACATTTTAGATGATAGTGATCCACAAGCTGATAAAAAGTTGTTGCCTGCTCCTCCCGAAGGGACTCCTCCCCCTCAAGGTCAAGGGCAACTACCCGCACCTGCAGGGCCTGCAGCTCTCCTTACTGGGCCTCCTAGTCAAGACCCTGCTTTCCCCGGGCCACAATTTGTTGCGGGTGCGGGTGCTGATGCTCAGGCACAGGCTGTGCCACAACAAGGCGAATTGTTTCCACAACAAGATTTAGGTCAGGCAGAAGCTAATATACAAACTGAAGCTAGACAAGTATTGGAACAAAACCCCGGTATTTTGTCACTAACTGACGATCAGTTTGAAGCCTACAATCCATTTAACCCTGAAACTACAGGTAACATGGCAGACTTAGGTATTCGTAGTGATGATGTGTTTAGAGTCATACAAGATATACGGGGTCAAGGTCGTGAGCCTGCAGTCAATCCAAACATCACAGCTGCAAATCAAGAGATTGTTACTCCTACTCCTCCGGTTGCTCCACAAGAACAACCCGTTGGACAACAGCTAGAACTTCCTGTCACTGATGTGCCTCAAACAGCACAAGCTTTGGCTACGCCGGAAACAGAACAGACAGCCATAGGACAACAACTTCTACAAGCTGCTAATAACAGAATCCAAGAACAACAAAATCAACTTGCTGAACAACAAAGGCTTAGAGCAGAAGAAGCTGAGCGAGCACAAAGACAGCAAGAGTTTGATTTAGCCGAACAGCAAAGACTAAATGAGCAAGTGGCTCAGTTAGAAAATGCTAGGGTAGAACAGATATTAAAAGAAAATGAGAGGCTTACTCAAGAAGTTGAGGAGCGTAAAGCTCGTGAGCAAGCACAGATTGCTATACCACAAAGGCAACCCCAGCAGTTAAGTTTGCCGGGAATGGCAGTGCCATATAGTGCAAGACGACAAGCGCTACGAAGGGGTGCGACTGCAGCACCTGTTGTTGCAGAGCCTACTGCAGCTGAGCTAGAGCAAGCAGGTCAGATGACGTTACCATTTCCTCAAGACCCTGCTCCTGAGTTGGCTCCGCTTGTTAATGAGATGACAAACAATGATATACCTAGAAGTAATATCCAAGAGTATGTAGACGATTTTCAAGCTGCTATAGATAATAATGATGTAGCAGAACAAGATAATATTATTGCCGAGATGGAAGGAATAGTAGCAAGTTTTGATAGACCTCCAGCTGGGCAACAAACCTTACAAAGGAGGTCAGATGCCGTTCAAGAGCGAAGCACAGAGGAAGTGGATGCAAGCCAACAAACCCAACCTAGCAGCCAAATTCGAAGAGGAGACGCCACAAGAAGCGAAACTCCCGCAGCGGATAGGCTCAAGGAGTCAGTCAGAAAAGCGACAAATCGCCAGACAGAGGCGCTTACAAGAGAAGAGCAGCGAGAGATTCGGGAAGCTAACCAAGAAGCTCGCCGTGAACAAATTCAGAAATCAGCCTCTTTAGAATCTATTCTTGAAAAGCCTATGATACCTGTACAAGGTAGAACCCCTCAAGAAATGTGGAATGAACTAACTGGGCCTGTAGCTCTTGACTATACAAGACTACCTAAAGACTTTAGGGATACATGGGATCAGTATGTAGCAGGTGATAATGTCAACGGTGATCTAGCAGCATTGATAAATGAAAATGCTTATTTAGAACTAGACAGTAGGGCTGAAAAAGGTGACCCAAGGGGTGCAGGTCTTACTGATGCAGACAGACTTGATGAGTATACAGGAGCATTTGATACTACTACTGATTTTAGTAGGTTTGGTACAGCTTGGTCTTATTCTAATCAGCTTATGGCGATTGCATTTTTTGAACCAGACGTAAATCCAGACATAAGACGAAAAGCTATTAAGTATCTTAAAGAAACTACCTTTAGTCCACAGCAACAAAATGCTTTAGATACAGCGTTTATTACCAATATAAATACGGGTGACCCAAAACAGGGTATTGTTCAAGGTAAAAATTCTCCTTGGCTACAATATGCTATGAGAAGAAACCTAGAGGGTCAGATAACAGTTGCTCTTACTTCAATGCCAGCGTGGTTTACTTCTCCGCAAGCTGCTGTAATTAGACAAACTGTAGCTGATACACAACAACAAGGTGAAGTGCTTGGACAAGAGACTGCAGATACTATGCTTACTCTGCTTCGTAGAAGGCAAGCTCTTGGTGAAACTATTGATTGGGCAGATTTTAAAGAAGCATACGAAACAGCTTTGGGTAAATCTGGTAGGAAAAAAGCAGCAGATAAACAAAAAGAATTCCAACGTGAGAACGCACAACAACTAGAAATAATTTTAGATTCTCACCTTCAAAGAGTTCAGACCAGAGATTTGCGTATGGTCTATAACCCAGTTGTAGAGATAAGGTCTGACCTTCCGGGTAAACCTGACCCTGCCACACAAAAGATGAATGTGCTTTTTGCTAACTCCAACAAAGATTATATTATGGGGAGTGGGTATAGACTCAAAGATTTCTTTGATAGTGCAGGCGCACTAAAAGTAAAACGTTTATATAATGGGCGAATGGTTCCTGATCCTACCCCTCAGAATCAACGAGAAACAAATGTTCAATTGACTGATGTACAAAAGCTTTTGAAAAAAGGCAGACGTACCCAAGCAGAAAATCGTAGGCTTGATAGACTTGAGCCACTTGCTGCACAGGTAGAAGCTGCTGATCAAAAGACTGACAACTCAGGTAACTTTCTTAGATTTACAGATGAAAAACCTGTAGAGCCTTTGGGTAAAGGTGAGATTGATCTTGTAGTCAAACAAGTTCTCAAGAAACTAAAAGTAAAACCTACTGTTACTGTTGTAGCTAACGTACAAGACTTAGCTCAGAAGAACCCAGCTCTTTATAAACGAGCTGCAGATGGTAGACCTCTTGGTGATTTTGATACAGTACAAGCAGTTGGTTATTCTGTTGGTGACCAAGTTATAATCTTTAGTGATTATGCAAAATCAAAAGAACAGATACGATTGGTTGTAGCCCACGAAGCACTAGGCCACTTTGGTTTCCGTGCCTTTATGCCTCGTGATAGAATGGATGCTATCTTCCGTGAAATGTATAGAACGGATGGACATGTAAAAGCTGCTGCTGATATTAGAATGCGTTCAAACCCCGGCATGGATATGATGGAGGCAGTAGAAGAAGTTCTTGCCGACAAAGCCGCAGCGTTTGATAGCCAGCTAACTTACCGCCTTAGAAACCTAGTTCAAGCTGTACTAGATGCTATAGGTTTAGGTAACCTTATTCAGGCTGGTGATATAGATTTAGTACGGTACTTCCTAAGACAATCTCGTAGAAACTTACGCACAGGTGGTAGAGGTGTTGTTAGTGTAAAACAAATGGCTGACAACCTAAGAATGCTAGAGGCAGAAAGCATCGAAGGTAGATTCTCTATTGAGAATGTAACAAGCCACCATGCTGCAAACTTTATGAACGTACATGCTTCTAACAAAAAAGCAGGATCGTTTGGTTCGTTTGATAAATTTCAAGAGATGCTAAAGAAAGCACCTAAAGCTAAAGGCAAATCAATGTCTAGGCTACTGGCTGCAGTCTCTGAAACTGTTCAGACTTTGGATAACAAAGCACAGCGTAGTGAAGGACTACAAAAGATATTTAACATATTCCAAAAGTCTGCTGGTAAAACTAGGCGGGCTATGTCTGAATATGAAAGACTTACTGCATATACACACACTCCAAACTGGTTTGCTTTTGGTAAAGGGCCAACTGACCAAGAGCTGTTGATAGCAGGTGAGATGCTTGCTTATGGAAACGTATATAAAAAATCATTAGTAACTCCATCTGACATTAACCAAGCTGGTAAAGACCAAGGTGATTTACTATCGGGTAAAGGATCAGGTGATGAAAGAATTAATGATGATGTTCGTAGACAATTACAAGCACGAGCTGTTGTAAGTAAAGAAGAATTTAGAAATGGTATTCCGTATGTATTAACTACTCAAGCTAGCGGAACAAAAGTATTTAGAAACGAAGATGGTTCTGCTTTGGATGAGCAGACATTTGATAATGCCTACAGGATATATAGAGAAAATTTAGAAGCTGTAAGTCAAGCTGCTATTGATGTTCTTGTAGCTAATATAGAAGCTGTTGTAGGCCAACGCCAACAGGCTATTGATAACTTCAAACGATTCAAAACTGCACAAGGTACTATAGGAGATAGTGATACTGCGCTGCAAACGCTTGAAAGAGTTATTGAAGAATATACTAAACTAATTACAGCGAACGCAGACGCTGAAGGTAATGTTAATCCAGCATCTATAAAGAAAGCGCAAACATTCCTAAGAGAGATCAACCGAGTCTTCCATGAAAAAGATAAACTAGATGATTGGCAGAACGGTAGAGAAGGTACTGCTGATTTTCAATCTGACCAATACCAAGATATTATCGCTGGTCTCCCTGAGATAGCAGCACTAGGTATTGAAAAAACTCAATCTTATAATGTAACTAACGCTATTCAGAATATGTTTGTGTTAGATGCACAGGTACAACGACAGCTTTATAGAGCAAAACAAACTCTACTAACAGGTTATGTACCATCTACCAGACGAGGTAAGTGGCAAGTTCGTATGCAAGCCTATGATTCAAAAGGCAACGCAGTTAAATTACAAGAAGATTACGCTGGTGCACTACCATATTTTCAGACTAAAGAAGAACAAGATGCAATAGATATACAGACTGACATCAATAACAACATTACCAATGCGTTAAACCCAGACGGTACTGTTAGTCCTAATGCTGTTAAGTTTGAGATGCGTGATGAAAATGGCAACCCTGTTACTGTTACTCTAAGACCACAAGTAGCAAAAGCTAGACAATCACAACCACTAGCAAACAGTCTAAATCTTATGGAGTTTATGTCTATCGTTAACCGATTGGACATCGGACTTACTATAGAAGAACGATCAAGGATTATTACATCTATTTCAGGTGTTAGTGAGCGAGCTAGAAACAGCCTAGAAAAAACAGGAAACCCCGGCTGGGATACAGATGTAATAAGAAGTGTTGCAGAACATTTAGAAACACAAGCACATGTGGCTGGTAAGACTGCATTCGCATGGCAACTTACTGACATTCTAGCAACCGATGGTTTCTTCAGGGGTGATCCAAACACTTTAGCAACTTTAGAAGCTGCTACAAGAACAGGCACAGAAGGGCAGCGAGAAGCTGCTATAAAGAAATATGAAGAGTATGCTTACGCATATAGCTTCTCTGCAGACCAAGGATCAGAACGAGCAAAGACTAGACTTGGCCTACTCAAAGCAGCAAGAGGTGAACAGCTAGACCCACAAAAGGATTTTATACCCAACGAAGGTAGAGGTGAAGATTACAGACTAGAAGCAAACAAACTTATAAAATTTTATTCTGACTCAGCTGATATTATGGATTCAACAGAAGACATTCTATCTAGTGATGTTGGTTCAAGACTCAAGCTAGCGGCTGTTCTACTTCAGCTTGGTGGCTCGTTTGCTACTGCTATCATCAATACAATATCTATGGTGACTCATACCATTCCATACCTAGGAACTTACAATGAAGCTAGAGGTTATGGTGGTGGGTTTGGTATGCCAACATCTGCAGGTGCAATGGTTAGAGCTGTATCCAATGTTTGGCGAGGAGGTCTAGCTAACTACGATAGTATATACAACCTTGCTAAAGGAGAAAACAAAGACTCTTTACAAAAAGAAAACGGAGTTTCTCAAGACGAAGCAGATGCACTACTAGATGCTACGGGTGCTGGTGTTCTACAAGCTGCCCAGTTTAATGCACTGGTTGGAACGTCAAGAGGTGGTAGATCAAGTAATAGAATGAATGGTGCAATCAAAGCATGGATGTATATGTTCTCTTACACAGAGCAACTTAACAGACGAGCTACATTCCTTGCAGCATACAGGCTTGAACGAGAAAGAATACTTGGTGCTAATAATCTAGGTGGTATGGCTAACCTTGAGGCTAACCTCCCGGAGGAGGCAGCGTTCGTAAAACAACAGGCAACAGAATTTGCTACGAAGGCAGTGAATACATCACAGGGTGAATACGCTATGTATAACAGACCCGAGATGGCTAGAGGAAACTTTGCACAATATATTTTCATGTATAAGCAGTTCGTTATCATCAGTGTGCAGTTGATGAAAGGACTCCCACGAGGTGGTAGAGTATATATGCTAGGTATGTTGTTGGCACTTTCGGGAATGAAAGGGCTACCATTTGCTGACGATATCTTTGACTTAGTTGAAACACTAGCTCAGAAGTTTGGAATCAAGATGTCTACTATAGAAGTAGAGATGTCTAAACTTGCTGACGCTGTAGTTCCCGGCTCAGCACCGTTCGTTATGAGAGGAATACTTGACCCTGTACTTGGAGCTACATTCTCGACAAGGCTCGGGTTTGGTGATTTGATCCCACTAACTGGATTCTTCAAGGCAAAGAACAACTCGGGTGAATACTGGCAGGAAGCAAAGAACTTTGCAGGCCCAGTATATAGTGGTATCGAAGGATTGTTTGGTACAGGCTCACAGCTTGTACGTTATGGAGCTGAAGCTGTAGGACTCAAGGACGACACAACACGTTTCACTGACATACTACGAGACTCACCATCTGCCGCAGTACGAGGAGTGTTTGATGCTTTCTCATATATGGATGACGGAAGAATCACAAGAACAGATGGTACAGTCTTAACAAAAGATGTTGGTGGTTGGACAACTTTTTGGAGAATGCTAGGTTTCTATCCGTACTCTGTGTCATTACAGAATGAAGCAATCAGAGCAGGTAGACAGCAACAGGCTTATGTGAAGAGTCTAAAGTCTCACTATATCCAAGCGTATACAAAAGCTAGATTGGATAATGATAGAGCAGAGATGAAAAGAATCTTAGGTTTTGTTAAAGAACATAACAAAGACGTTGGTAAAGACTCAGAGTTTTACTTTAGGAACTTCCTTGGTTCTGCAAACAGGTCATTCAAATCTGCAAACCTAAATGCACTGGATAGATTTAGAAAGTTTGCACCAAAAACACAGCGTCAAACCATTGATGAACTGTCTGATTTGTGGGGAATCGAACTAAACTAATCTTCCTTAACCACCTGTAGCTGTCCATATGCCATATCATCAGCCGCTGTATCCGCATTCTCAAGCAGACTTTGGAATCTTGGGTGTGTTAGATTGAACCCTATGACATAGCTTTGTGCTAGTTTGATTGGAGTATCCTTACCTAGTG
>Ga0098042_1000957_pt1 | contig 11077 bp, 12 predicted proteins | sample 9_EtaG_FD_75066 | JGI IMG/M metagenome (GOLD analysis project Ga0098042, IMG submission 75066) | Marine viral communities from the Subarctic Pacific Ocean - 9_ETSP_OMZ_AT15188 metaG | ecosystem: Environmental > Aquatic > Marine > Oceanic | place: Pacific Ocean | collected 2015-01-10
AAGAAACGTGATGCTACACAAGGCTGGCCTGTATACCATGAATCTTATGGAGCAACAAAATATACTACTCTAAATAGCACTGACCCTGCTCAATCTGCATCTAACAATTTTAATAATACCGAACCAACATCTACTGTTTTTTCTTTGGGAAATGGCTCAACATTGAATGGTAGTAGCAACACATTTATAGCGTATTGTTTCGCAGAAGTACAAGGGTTCTCAAGTTTTGGTCAATATACTGGTAACGGTAACTCTAGTGGCGCTGTTATTTATACAGGATTTAGACCCGCTTGGATTATGATAAAGGCAATTGAATCAACTGGCGGTGCTGCTAATTGGCGTATAATAGACGCTGTACGAGACACGTTCAATCCAGCTGAAAAACACCTACAAGCGAATACTAGCGATTCAGAAGACACTGGCAGCGGAGCAGGTTTCGTAGATATCTTAGCGAACGGTTTTAAGATTAGGACAACAGCTTTACAGTTGAACAGCAGTGGCAAAAGTTTCAGCTATATGGCTTTTGCAGAACAACCGTTTAAGTATGCCAATGCACGATAGGAGAAGTTGATGGCTTGGAAATTAAATGACAAAACAATTAGTGTTGGCAGAAGTTGGACGGATGCAAATGGTATTACTCACCCAACAAATTGGATGTCTTGGACTGATGAAGAAAAAAAAGCAGCAGGTTTAACATGGGTAGATGATATTGCATGGCACGATGATAAGTTTTATTGGGGTCGTAATGCAGATGGTAGTTTAATTCCAAAGTCACTTACTGATATAAACCACACGTGGACACAGGCTGAAATTGATTCAGGAGAAGCACCAGATGGAACATCTGCTGGTGCGGCAAAACTAGACGGGAATGGTAATCAAATGGTTACTGTTGGTCTTAAAAATTTAGCTATAGCATTAGCAAAACAACAAGCAGCAGGTATGCTGTCTCTTACTGATTGGTATGTAATTCGTAAGGCAGAAACAGATGTAGCTATACCATCTGCAATCAGCACATATAGAACTGGTGTTCGCACAGCGTGTGCAGCTATAGAAACTAAAATAAACAACGCTGCTGACCTTGCAGCATTTATGGCTTTGTATGATATACCTGTAGATAGTGATGATAAGCCAACAGGGCCAGCACCAATTAACACGTGGCCTGATACACCATAAAAGACTTGCTTTTTTAACAAAAGTATGATATAATTAGATACAACAAATTAGGTATTGACATATGAAACTTTCCCAAACACTAGAGCCAGAACTCAAAGTTCAGATGGAACTTGATGCACACGAGAAAGAGTGTGCTATCAGGTATCAGATGATGAACGATAAGTTAGACGGGCTTGATAAACGCATGTGGCGTTTAGAGGCTATGGTAATGGTATCTACTGTAGCGGTTATGGGGATGGTTGTAACCGTAGTGGCAGGAATATTATAATGGCAGTCTTTAGAGCATTTAAACCTACAGCGATGAACAAGATTGCACAGTCAATGGGATACACTGGTGACATGGGCCAGTTCCAAGACTTTATTGAACAAGACCCTGCACGTTTAGCACGGATGAAACAGTTTACTAATGCTGCTATGGAGATGGCAAAGGGCGGTGTTGTGAAGATGCAGACTGGGGGTTCTACACCTCAAGCAACAGAACCAGCTACCCCACCTGCTGCACCTACCAACATAGGTGAAGCTACTATACAGCGTATGTTTACACCCGGAGTTCCTGAAGGCGGTGTAACGCAAGCTGCTATGACACCAACTGGTCCGGGTCAAGATATAGCACCCGGCAGTGGGGCTGTAACAGGTCAAGTAGCTGTGCCTACTGCAATGGCAATAACAGCACAATCAGCACCAGAGCAAGAAAAAGCTGCTAACACATTTAGTGCTGCACAAGCCGCACCTGCTGTAGATGCAGCTATGAATGCTACACAAGCGGCACAAACTAATGTTGCTGATCCTCGCGCACAAGTAACTGCAGCACAGCAAACAGCAACATCTGTAGGCAGTTTGACTGAAGCACAAGGTAATGCTGTCTTAATTAATAATCCTGTACAACGAAATATACAAGAAGGTGAACTTATTTCTAGTGCAGCTAATGCACAAACCGCTGCTACATTTACAGAACAGGTAGAGGCTGCTACAGCTACACCATCTACACAAGCTACTGTACAAGGACAGCTTGCATCTCTTACTGCTAACTTTGACGCTTCTAATCCTCCTGCATGGGCTGCAGGTGCTTTGCGGGGGGTACAGGCTCAGATGGCTCAAAGAGGGCTTGGTGCGTCTTCTATAGCTGGTCAGGCTATGGTTCAAGCAGCTATGGAGTCTGCACTTCCTGTTGCTTCTGCAGACGCACAGACTATTGCTCAGTTTGAAGCACAAAACCTGTCAAACAAGCAACAACGTGCTATGCTTGCGGCACAACAACGTGCAACATTTATGGGCATGGAGTTTGATCAAGCATTCCAAGTAAGAGTGCAAAATGCATCACGTATTTCAGAAATAGCTAATATGAATTTTACTGCTGAACAGCAGGTGCAGTTAGAAAATTCTCGTGCTGCAAATACAATGAATTTAAATAATTTATCTAATAAACAAGCTATGGTTATGGCAGAAGCATCTGCTTTAGCACAAATGGATGCTTCTAACCTTAATAATAGACAACAGTCTGCAGTAAATAATGCACAAAACTTTTTACAGCTTGATATGGCTAACCTCTCTAATCAACAACAAACAGAGTTGTTTAAAGCACAACAACGTACACAATCTATGTTTACAGACGCTGCAGCAACAAACTCTGCACGTCAATTCAATGCTACAAGTCAGAATCAAGTAGATCAGTTCTTTTCAAATTTAGCACAACAAACTAATCAGTTTAATGCTACACAACAAAATGCACAGGCACAGTTTAATGCTGGTCAAGCTAACACAGTAGAACGCTTCAACGCAGAGATGAATAATCAACGTGATCAGTTTAATGCACAGAATCAACTTGTAATTGCACAAGCTAATGCACAGTGGCGTAGACAAATTGCAACTGCCGATACGGCTGCTGTTAATAGGGCTAATGAACTAAATGCTAATGCTGTTTTAGATATTAGCAAAACTGCTTATGATAATTTATGGCAATATTATGCAGACACTATGGAGTGGGCATGGGAATCTGCTGAAAGTCAACTTGATAGGTACAATGAACTAGCTGTAGCACAGCTTGACGCTAACGCTCGTAAGGAAGTTGCTGATCAATCTGCTAAATCCTCTGCTGGCACGGCTGTAGGAGGTCTTATTGGTACTGTTCTTTCCGCTGGTATTCAGCATGGATTTGGTAAGTTAGGGTTTGGGGCTTAGTATGAGAAAATTTAATCCTAGTATTTCAACATATAAAAATATAACTGATATAAAACTAAAACCTTTGAAACAAGAAGAAAATCCTAGAGGTCTTCTTAGTCCTGTTCGTTCTCCAATGATGAATGAGAGTAAAAAGAGTATTGATCCTGTCATTGTAGTTGCTCATCATGTGGCTGCTATAAGGAAGAGAAGGAATATAACAGATGTATCTTAGAGAAGAGCCACTTTTTGATGGTCCTATCCCCGGTCAAGGTCTGACTGCGGAACTAGGATCACGTCCTTGGCAGAACCCTCCTCAACTTTCTACTGTTGAAGAAGCTATAGATTATTATGTAGAGCGCCTTACAGACGAAAGTGCAATAGATCAAATTGTTAATATCCTAGAGATGGGTGTACCAATCGCAGATATAGCAAACGCTGTGCAATTAGGTATGGTTATGGATGGTGTTCATAGTGTTGATGTAGGTATTCTTGTTATTCCTGTAATTATTGAACTAATGATGTATATCGGTGATCAGGCAAATGTGCAGTATGAAACAGGACTAGATAAAACAGCTAAAGATGGTATTAGTGATGCAAAGATTGTTAACATAACTAGTAAACTAAAACAAAAAATAGAAGAAAAAGACTCTTTGCCTAAAACAAAAGAAGAAAAGCCTGAAGTAGAAGAAAAAGAAGAAGATAAAAGTGTAGGTCTTATGTCAAGGAGAAAAGTATAATGTTTAAATTTATTGAAAATTTAGCAGATAATCCTTTTGTCATTGGTACTGTAGAGGGAGTTTCTACAGAATTAACTAAAGGTTTACAAAATAGTTTAGATAAAACAGATCAAAGATTAGAAAGAAGTGCTGAAAGATTAAGTAAACAACGCAGAGAAAATAGAAAAGACCTGCGTGAACAGGATAGACAAATTTCGGATATATTAGATCAAATATCGGGTTTTATTGATAAAGAAAAATTACCTGACGGTGTAAGTGTTTATGATGCTGCCGCTTCTATTTTTGCTAATCAGGCAGGAGGTAGTATTACTCGTGGCACTACTCTTATTAATGCTTTAACAGAAAGTGAATTAAAAGGTCGTAGTCCGGGTATGGTTTTGGATAAAGTTGTATCTACAAATATGTCACCATCAGATGTAAGAAAACAATTTCTTACATTTCCTGATGTTACTCCTGTTGATGATGTTATGGGTGCAGGATTTCTTAAGAAAGTTAATCTTAAAGATGACATACTTGCTGCTACTGATGAACCTCCATTACCTGCAAGACCAACAGATGTAGTAGATTTTGGTGATGCTAGATTTGACCTTAGTAAAACTTCTCAAGCAATTGCTGCTGGACAACAGGAAGAACTTACAGATTTACAAATTCAACAAGCTAAAATTAATTTAGCTAAATCAAAGAAAGAAATTGCAGAAATGGGTGGTCTGGATGCTGTTACTCAAAGATATTATCTTAAAGATGTTTTAGCAAAAGCAGGTACAAGAAAAGGATTTGCTCTTGATGCTGATGGTAACGTAATATTTGAAACAACATCCGAAAAACTTCAGTCTTCAAAAGATGCTTTTTCGGAAGCACTTATATTAGCAACAAACTATTTTAAAGATACAGGCACTTTAGTTACAAAATCTGGTAAAGACGCACTACTAGGTTTTGTTTCTGCAAATTCTCCATTTGCCAGTTCTTCTGGTAAAGCTGCAATAAAAGATGGCAGTTTTGATGCAAGTCAAATGAGTATAGGTAAAATTTATTCATATAAAATAGGTGGTCAAAATATGAATGGTTTTTGGACAGGAAGTGAAATGATCACTATTTCAGGGATGCAGTAATGAATCAACCTTTACTTGAGCAAGCTGATGATGATTTTGTACAAAAATCAATGAAAGGTGGTTCTATACAGCCATTAAATACTACTCAGCCAAACAATGATAATGAAATAACTGCTGATGGATCAATACAAGAAGCAGACGAAGACTTTGTTATTAAAAGTCAAAGACTGCCTCCCCCTGTTCCTGAAGTGCTAACTTTAGAAGAGACAATTGCTTTACAAGATGATGCGGCAATAGCTTCAGAAGATACTGTTGATATTTCTGATGACGTAATTCAAAAGGTTGGGAAAGAAGCTACTGATGGTCCTCGCTCACGTCTTGATATGGAGCAGGATGAAGAACTTATAGCTGACATTAAACAGCATATGAAAGATCGTTATGATGTTGATGCTGATGTTCGTGTTCCTAATTTTTTTACAGGTTATTTGTTTGGCGGTGATACAGACGTAACTAATGAAGATGTATTAGAACAGTGGATGGACCGTTGGCGTATGATGACGGGAAACAGCATAGACGCTGGTTTTGAAATAGCATGGCTTAGTGAAACTAAAGAAAAATATGCAGTAGCAAAAGAAAAGGCAGATGCTGATCCAAAAGATTTGAAGTCTGCACGTGAGGCTAATGAATTAGCTGGACAATTAGCACGTTCATTACGTCTATACAGAGAAGCAGATAAACTAGCAGGTCTTTTTGGAAGCAAAAGATATGAGGGTCTTTCTGGTCTACAAGTTGCTGGAGAGGTTGGAGAAACAGTAGGCGTAAATGTTTTAGCTGCTTTATCTGATCCAACTACAGCTATATCTGCTGGTGCTGGAAAATTAATAGGTTTAGGTGCTAGTGCTGCAGGTGTTAGTTTAAAAGCTGCTATATTTAAAGCTGCAGCTACAGGTGCTGCGCTTGAAGCAGGTGCTGCAGCCGCTACTGATATTGCAGTGCAAAGTATGGAAGTAGAGATGGGTGCTAGGGATAGCATTGATTATAAAAGAACTACGGCAGTTGCTGCTGTATCCGCTGCTACTGCAGGAACTATATCTGGATTGTCAACTAAAAACGCTGCTACTCGTGTTGATAAAGTCACAGATGGTGAACTTTCTAAAGCATTAGTTAAGAATCAAGAAATACAAGTAAAAAAAGCTAAAGAAATACAAAAGAAAAATACAGTTGTTGCAAGTAGTATTAGAGAAAATTTAGCTAAAAGTATTGAAGATGCTTATGGTAAAAAGGCGGTTATTCGTAATAAAAACGGCACTGTAAAAGAAATAAATTCTAAGTTTATTCGTGAATCAGAAGATGCTTCAGGTATATATAAAGATATAGAGGTGGATCGTGACTTAATTGATCCTGCATTAACTGTGAACGTGTTTGAAAGAGTTGTAGGTGCTTCAACAGAATTGTTTACCGCTGTCAAAGATGGCTCTATTCGTCTGATTGATGAGAGTTCAGGCAAACCGTTATCATCAAAACAAATGTCCGATTTAGGTTCAAAGTTACAACCCGGAGAAAAAGTAAGTGACAGGCTTCTTGCTTTGCTCAAAAATACAGCAGACAACGAATCTAACGATTTTGCAATAAATATATTAGGCAAATATGGTATAACGAGAAAAGAAATAGCTGCAGCTATGTATGCTGATGCGAGTAAGGCTGGACAAAAACTAAATCGTCTTTCTCAAATGACGACAACTTTAGGAAGAGTTGCTAGAAATAGAACAGCAGAAGAAATAGGTGAGGCTCAATCAGCTTTAGCTGCAAATAAATTAGGTGATACTTTCCGTAGGTTAGAAGACATAAGACGACTAACACTTGTTAGTGGTATTGCTACTGCTGTAAGAAATAATATATCACAAGTTGCGCGTTCTGGTGTAGATACTCTTGTCTATGCATTTGAGTCTACAATTAATCCGAATAAAAAAGGTATATTTTCAGCGGGTGGGATGAAAAACACTCTTGCTCACCTACAAAATACTTTTTTCTACTCTGCCGACTCTGCACGTATTGCCCAATTTCTTTTAGACATTGCCCCTGAACAACGTATGCGTTTTTATAACATGTACTCAGAGGTAACTAATAATTTAAACAGAAATAATCCCGGTCAAGCCTCTTTAGCAGGTAAATCAAATGGATTACAAAAAGAAACACCACTATTAGATATGTGGGAGGGAGGTATTCAAACTCTTAACTTCTTTAACAGATTTCAAGAGGCTGCATATCGTAACGGTGCGTTTACAACGTCAATACAACGTCAACTTTTTGACAAAGGCGTTGATATGTTAGATATAATGAAACAAGGAAAAATAACTGAAAATGTTTCAGAAGACATGATTGCAAAAGCTGTCAATGATGCTTTAGAATTTACTTATGCAAGTCAGCCGAAACTTGGCCTTTTTCAAACATGGAATAATGCAATTGTGCAAAGTGGTTTTACCCTAGCCATTCCATTTCCTCGTTTTATGTTTAAAGCCTTAGAAATGACATATAATTATAATATTACAGGTGCAGGTACAGCAGTAACACGTATGGCACTTACTAAGTTTAAAGGGCAAAAGATTACTGATGGGCAGTACCGTCAACTTGCAGAGGGTGTGGCTGGTGGATTACCTTTAATGTATTTAGGATATACATTACGTGACCCAGAAAATGAAATAGCTGGATCAGAGTGGTATATGTTAAAAGACGGTAAAGGAAATGAATTTGATGCTCGTCCTTACTTTCCATTAACTCCATATCTTTTGTTTGGTGAATTAATACACCGATTTGAAGATGGTCGTCCTGCTCCTAATGTATTGAAAATGGATGGAAGAGAAGTATTAGAGGGAATAACTGGTGCAAACTTTCGGGGTATTGGTCCTATATCTAAATTTACAGAAGATATATTTTCTGCGTTTAAAAATGGCGTGGATGATAATGAGTTTAAATTTGGTGTAGCAGCACTTGGTGAATATTTTGGTGAAGCATTAAGTGGATATTTTCAACCCGTTTATCAACTTGCTGATCTTGAATTATCAGGAGATATGATTCAGCGTAAAAAAGATTACAAGGTTGATCCTGAATACGTAGACGGTGTGGATGGATTTTTTGATGGTTTATCTAGGCCATTTAAAAGTAGATTTGGTCGCATATTTGAAAACTACACCGATATGATGTCAGATGTTCCAGACCTTGAAGACCCCAGATTTGAAGACCCACAGTATCGTGTTATGCCATTCTTAAAAGTAATGTTTGGCACTACGTTTACACGTGTTCCTCCAAAGTACGTAACTGAATTAAATCGTATGGGATTTAAATATAGAGACTTTACAACATATACAGAAAAACCCGAATTTAATCGTTATATGAATCGTGAAATGGGTCGTAGAATGAATGCTGAAATGCCAGCTTTTCTTAGAATGTTGGAGAAGCAATATCCTGAAAATCAAATAGCTAGAGCAGATGCTGTAAGAATGTATATAACAGGTACTAAATCTGAATTGTATGAAGAGTTACGAACAGCAGATGATAAAAGTGGTTTGGCTGCACTAGTACACAAGTTTAATCGTTTATCTCCTTACAGGAGACAACTTTCAAAGCAGCAATATAAAGAAGCATTTGATGGTAAGTTACCAAAGACTGTAAACGAGTATACAGAAATACTTAAAATGGCAGCTAATATAAGAGAGACACAAAAAAATTTAATAAAATAAGGGGGCAACTAAGCCCCCTCTTTTTTAGCGATTGTCACCAGAGCCAGACAAAGTACCCCTAGCTTTTCGGTCAGACAATTTACGTAGGTTGTTCTCCATGATATGTCCAAGGTCCATCCCCATTTCTTCTGCAAGAACTGCACAGTACCACAGAACATCACCAATCTCATAACCAATTTCAATCTTCTTGGCTTCATACTCATCTGGTGGTGCGCCATCACGTATAAATTTTTTTACCTTATTAGCAATCTCTCCCGCTTCCCCCGTCAGGCCAAGAGTTAAATACTCTGTGGCCTTTTCTTTTGGGAATATGGCAGTATCACACGCTGCTACTTGGTATGCTTTAGCTGATATTCCATACATGTACTTCTCCTTCATCCAGTTCCTAGCCTCTTGCTCTAGCTTGTTCATTGCGTTGTACTCTCTTTAAATTGGCTTTGTAAGCATCATTCCAGCCTCTCTGCCACTCACGAAACTGCATAGTATTAGGATGCAGCTTCCTTTCTACCTTTGGTTTAATCTTTTTATCTTTGCCAATAGATTCACCCCAATTAAAAAAATCTTGATAACCCCACTCATATTGTACTTTGAGTGGAGCATCATATTTACTTAGGCCATTACGTCTTTTCATTATTCTCCCCCTGAGATTCTAGTCGCATAGATTCTTGTAATGATTTGCCAAACTCTGCACTAGCAACTTTAAGCTGATCCAGATGCATACGTGCAGTTTTTATCCTACCTTTCAAATCCATCACTTGTTCTAACATATACTTCTGCAGGTCTGTCAAGTCATCTAGTGCATATTCTTCCCCATCAATTGTAACCATCTGCTTATTCTCTTCTGCCATCTTCATCTCCTTTTTTAAATTGTGTATTTTTCCTACAGATACGTTATATTTATCTGCTAACTTTCTAACAGTCATTTTACTATTAACATCTTTTATAAAGAACTCTTGAAAGTCAGGATGTATAGTTTTCTCTGGTCTTCCTGTTTTCATCTTTTTCCTTTTCCTTTAGCCATTCTTCCCACTGTTCAGACTTGCGGGGGGGACTAGCAATCAACCAATCCTTACCCCTTTTCCATACTAACTTTTTACTTGTTTCTATAGGCAATGGAGGAGCCTATTATTCATTAAAGTAATTATTTAGTATGTCAAGCCTATCTTCATGTGCGGCAATCTTATCAAGTTCCCCCTGCATTGCTTCCATGATATCTGAATGCTCTCCTATACCCACAGGGTTACGTAGATAACACTCAATATTAGCAACATGCAATGCTATGTTAGCTTGTGCATGTCTACGTAATACTTCTAACATTTGCTCCCTCATTTGTCAACTCCTTTCTTAAACTTACGTCCTACAAAGAAGACAGTTAAATTAATAAGAGTGTTGACAGTGACAGCTAATATCAGCCACCACTGCCACCATGTTGGCATGTCTACTCCTTCAATCATGCTGCGTTTAAGTCTACAATCTCACATGCATCTGCCGTACACGCCAACTCACGTCCACCTGATGTTGTATCTTCTTTCTCATACTCTTGCAGCTTTGACCAATCCACACTTCTAGGCATCTGTATTACCATAGCCTCGTATTCATCTTCTGTGCAATCTTGATAAGGTGCTTGCTTGTATGTGTGGTCACTGAATGGTAAGAAGCTGATACCTGATACTTCATCAAAGTGTTTATATACCCAAGCACCTACATCCATCCACTCGTCTTCTTTAACAGAGATTGTAACTGACGGTTTATGCTCACACCAATAACGCTGATAGGTAAGCCACAACTCAAGCTGTTCAATAGCCGACAGGATTGTGCGTGTAACCGCCCCACGTGGTGATGCCATTGGAAAGCTAAACACTGTAGTGGACTCTGGCTTCATAACATCTGGTTCTGCTGGCACTCCTGCACTAATCATAAACTGTGTAAGCGGGTCTTTGTTATCGCCACGTACAGTACGAATATAGTGTGGGTTATGCCTTGCATGAATACCACTAGCACTGTCTACAAGTTGCGACACTGTGCCACTAGGCTTAACGCATGTAATGGCTGTTGACTGTGGAATACCAAGCTGTTCAGCCATAGCAGCGTTAGTCTCTACTGCTGTATCACGCAATGTCTCTAGTGTCTGACCAATGTTCTTACCAAGGTGGGCTGATGTGCCACTAAGCAAGTCATTGTCCATGATACCCGTCAATGATACACCAAGCAAACGCTCTTC
>Ga0098042_1000961_pt1 | contig 11044 bp, 7 predicted proteins | sample 9_EtaG_FD_75066 | JGI IMG/M metagenome (GOLD analysis project Ga0098042, IMG submission 75066) | Marine viral communities from the Subarctic Pacific Ocean - 9_ETSP_OMZ_AT15188 metaG | ecosystem: Environmental > Aquatic > Marine > Oceanic | place: Pacific Ocean | collected 2015-01-10
AAGTTGGATGTGGGGTGGCAAAAGATATTATGGAACTCTTATTCCTAGTAGAGAAACAAAAACTCATAGATTTGCTAGAACAGAAAATGGAAAGATAAAAAGACTTCCAAAGAAAAAATAATGCCTAGACCTAGATGTAAAAGAAATGAATACTCTGGTGAGGAATGTCGCAAAGTAGCTGTTAAAGGTGGAAAGTTTTGCAGTACACAATGTAGGCGTAGAGTCAGTTATTTAAAAAGTTTATCTAGTGATAAAAAAGTAGATAAGAGAGGCTCACATGAATCTAAATCTAGAGGAGCTAAATATTCAGATTTTGTTCAATACTACGCTGCAGATATAGAAAACAAAAAGAAAACACATCAACAAGTAGCAGACTTATTAGAAATAGATAGAAGTCAAATTACAAGGATGTATGCTGCTTATTTAGAAGATAAAGAAAACTTTGAAGCACAACAAGATTGGTCTATATCAGAAGATACAGTTGAATCATTAAAAGATTTTAAAGAGTTTAGAGATAGGTATTTTAAAACAGAAACTGGTGACTTATACGAAACAGCAGAGTTTCATGAAAACTGGATAAACAATATTGTTGATGCTATAGAAAATGGTAAACAACAAATGATATTAAGTCCACCTAGACATGGTAAAACAGACTTGTTAACACACTTTGCTGTATGGCAAATATGTAATAATCCTAACATAAGAATTATGTGGGTAGGTGGTAATGAAGATATTGCTAAAAATGCAGTAGGTGCTGTGCTTGACCATTTAGAAAACAATGAACAATTAAACGAAGAAATAAATGGACCAGGCGTTAAATTTCAACCTAAAGTTAGGTCAGGTAAATCTTGGTCATCTGGACAATTTACTATAGGTACTAGAACAGTTACAGGTATTAAATCACCTACTATGGTTGCTGTGGGTAAAGGTGGTAAGATTCTTTCTCGTGACTGTGATTTAATTATTGCTGATGACATTGAGGACCATGGTACAACAATTCAACCTAGTGCTAGAGAGCAGACAAGACAATGGTGGACAACTACTTTGTCTTCTCGTAAAGAGGAACATACTGCTGTAGTTGTTATAGGTTCCAGACAGCACCCTGAAGATTTATATAATTTTTTATTAGAAAACCCAGAGTTTGAAACAATAGTAGAAGAAGCACATAGTTCAGAGTGTGTATTGCCAGAAACAGATATACAAGAACACCAAGACTGTATGTTATGGGCAAGTAAAAGAACTTTTAAATGGTTAATGTCACAAAAGAATAATGCTGATACTACAGGTGGTAGAGCTATCTATGAAATGGTATATCTAAACAAAGCATTTGTAGAAGGTATAACAATGTTTAACTCAGAAGATATAGACCAATGTAGAGATGTAAATAGAAGAGTAGGACAGATACCAGCAGGTACACATTTGATTGCAGGTCTTGACCCAGCATCTACAGGTTTTCAAGCATGTTTTTTATGGGCAGCTAATCCAGAAACAGGAGAATTGTTTTTAGTAGATATAGAAAACGAACAGGGTGGTGGAATTATACAAGCAAGAAAATCTATAAAAAAATGGCATGATAAATATAATTTAGCTCATTGGGTTATAGAAGAGAATGGTTTTCAGAAAGCTATTAGACAAGATACAGAATTAAAAGAGTACTGTAGTAGAAATGGTATATACCTTGAAGGTCATCAAACACAAAAAAACAAATATGACCCAATTTATGGTGTTGGTAGTATGCAGCAAATGTTTGAGCAAAAGCTAATAAATTTGCCTTATGGTGATACAGAAAGCGAAACTAAGAGTAATATATATCGTAGACAACTAATTTATTTTTCATCTGCTGCTAGTAGAGCTAGTAAGGCAAGAAACTATAAATCAGATGTTGTAATGGCTAGTTGGTTTCCATTAAAAGTTATAAGAAGATTAGGAAAAGAACGATTAGCTGAGGTAGGATTAGATTATGAACCAAGTTTTGGAGAATGGGATATAAGCGATATGAATGAAAGCCCTTGGGGTTAAAGTGAAACCAGAAGAAATACAATACGCTATAACCAATTTACACTTTGATAATCAGAGTGCTTACTCTACTAGAGGTCGTATTCGTGCAATTATGAATGGTGGACCTGATGGTATTCAGGCTTTACTTGGAGATAACCTTAAAGGTTTTCAAGATTGGCAAGTACCTGTACCTAACTTGATGATGTCAGGTTTAGAACACTTATCACAAAAGATAGGTCGTATTCCTAACTTAAAAGTAGATGTACCTAATGGCAAAGATTCAGATAGAGCTAGAAATAAAGCAGATAAAATAGCTCGTATTGTTACAGCTTATGATGACACACAGAAGTTAGATTTACAAATGCCACAAGTAGGTAGATGGTTACCTGGTTATGGTTTTGCTGTATGGGTTATTAGAGAAAAGAAAGGACCTGATGGTACGCCATATCCTTGTGCAGAATTAAGAGACCCTTACAACTGTTTCCCTGGTTACTTTGGTGCAGACCAACAACCAAAAGAAATGGCTATTGTTCGTAGAGTTCCTAAAGAAGCTCTAGCAAGAACTTATCCTAAATCAGCAGAAAAGATTATGTCTAAAGATGGATATGAAACTAATACATTAGGTATAGGTAATGCTTATGCTTCTGCTTACACAGATTCTTATAATGGTAGTTGGGCTAATTCAAATGGCGAAGGTGATTTAATAGCAGAGTATTACAACTTAGATGGAACTTATATATTCCATATGACTTCTGCAACTATTCTTGACTTCATACCAAATCCACTAGATAGTGGACCTGCGTTTGTTATTGCAAAGAAATTTGCATTTGATAGATTGCAAGGACAGTATGACCAAATCATAGGACTTATGGCTTCTATGGCAAAGATTAATGTGATGTCAATAATAGCTATGGAAGATGCAGTATTTACAGAAACTAACATATCTGGTGAGATAGAGTCTGGACAATATAGAAAAGGTAGATTTGCAGTTAATTATCTAGCACCAGGTACACAAGTTTCTAAACCAGCATCTAATGTTCCTTATCAAATATTTCAACAAATAGACAGAATAGAAAGACAACTTCGTGTTGGTGGTTCTTATCCTGTATCTGATGATTCACAATCTCCACTTAGTTTTGCTACTGGTAGAGGTTTAGAAGAACTAGGTGCAAGTATGTCACTTATGATTAGAGAGTATCACACAGTTATGGCTGATGCTATAGAAATGATTGATGCTAAAAGATTAGAGTGGGACCAAAAAATGTATGGTGGTAGTTCTAAAGAGTTATCAGGTTATTATAACAATCAATTCTTTAGTGAAAAGTATGACCCAGAAAAAGATATTCAGGGTGCATATAAAACTAGAAGAGTATATGGAGCTATGGCTGGATATGATGAGCCACAGAAAATTGTAACAGGGCTGCAATTACTTCAAGCAGGTATTATAGATACACAAACACTACAGGAAAATTTAGATGGGTTAGATAACCTAACAACTGTAAACAATAGAATTACTAAAGAAAAAGCAGACAATATACTTTTTGATACATTATTGGCTCAAGCACAACAAGGAGACCCTAAAGCAACAATGGCTGTAGTGCAAATAAGAAAAAATCCTAATGATATGCAAAATATCTTAGATAAGTTCTTTACAGCAGAAGAACCAGAAATACCAACAGCAGAACAAGAATTGCTTGGAGGAGGAGCCTTACCACCACAAGGACCTCCACCAGGCATAGCACAATTATTACAAGGATTGGGTGGATAATGAAATTTAATAAAGAATTTGCAGATATAGTACATAATTCACTTGGAGAAGTAGATGAACTTGGAGATGATATATTGCTAGAAGAAGAAGTATTACAACCAAGAATGTTTAGAGACCAAATGCCTCCACTTGCTTTTCCTTTTGGTTATATGATTATTAGTTCTACATTTATGTTTTACGAAGATGATGAGGATGAAAATGGCAACGAGGAGTTCTAGTAACAAAAACATAACCAAAGGTATGACTTATGGTAAAGGTAAAGTACTTGGTGAGCAAATAGATAAATTTGGCTTACCCACAGTAGATGCTAGAAATAGTGCTATACCTCCTGCAACAACAAATACTACAGACCAAACAAGAAATGTAGAACCTATGGCTGAAGAAGTATCAGTTGCTATGAATGAAAGTGGACAACCAGTAGTACCAGCTATGCCAATGAATAATGTATTAGATATATTAAAAGAATCAGATAGACCCAATGAAGAATTAACGGCAGGTGCTTTTTTACCTAGTTTAAATTCACAAGAAATAGGAGATTTAGATTTTGCTGTATTAGCAGATTTAGCAGACAATAGTGATGTTGCAGCGTTACGCCAGACATTTAGTTTTTAATTATGGTAAATCAACCTATTGGACCATACACATTTGGTGAAGAGTACAACCAAATAACAGAAAAAAGTAGAGCATTAGAATTATCTTATAACAAAAAGAAAAACCAATTCACACAAGACCAAGTAGAAAGAACTAAAGAGTTAGCTAAACTATATCCTACAGCTCAATCTGGTTTAGTTTCATCTGCTGTTTTAAAAGGACTTGATAATAAACAATTTGAAGAACTTTTAAAACTGCAGTACAAAGCTGTACCTAAATCACAACCATCATTTCCAAATACTATGGGTAATGATGTAGTAAATTCAGCTATGTTTAATTCTACTTTTGGAAAAGTATCTAATGCAATAGGCGAACAATTTAAATTACCTGAAGGTATGAAATTTTGGAATAAATCAACATATCAAAGTGAACCTGTATATGGAACACTTAAAGGATTATTTAGAGCATTAGCATTAATTGGTGGTGCAGGAGCAAATGCAACTGTGGGTAAACCTGTAAGAGCGTTTGTAAAAACAGCAGAAGAAACCATAGAAGAACCTTTTTTAGAATTAGGTCAAATAAAAAGACAAAAAGCAGAAGATTTATCTGCTAGAGGATTAGCAGGTGACCCAGATGTGACTATGTATGATGTTGCTGTTGCTAGAGATGAAGCAAACAAAGCAGAACGAATAGGTCAAATTGCTGGCTTTGGTTTAACATTATCTGCTTTAACAGGTAAAGGTCCTACAGGTTTAAAAAAAATTATTGGTAAAACATTTGCAGACAACTACAAAAATGCAGGAGCATCTACTGCAGGTATAGCAGCACAAAAAATAAGAGAGGGTCAAGACCCTGGTGCAGTTTGGAAAAGTTTTGGTGAAGGATATTTTCCACAAGGAAGAATAGTTGCTGAAGCATTAGAAGAACAAGAAGCCTATAAATATAGAGGTCAAAACATAACTGCTGGTAGGTATGTTGCAGAACTTGCAGGAATAGAACAAAACACTTTGTTATTTAATGGAGTTTCAGGAACTTTAGATTTTTATAAAGTTTTGGTAACTGACCCATTTTTAGTTGGTTCTAAAATATCAAAAGGTATAAAGTTTGCTAACAGTACACAAGGTAAAATACAAAAAGCATACAGAGCAGGAGAGTTTGAAAAGATACCTAGTATTGTTGATAACTTTTTAAATAGTCCTAAATCAGAAGGATTTCTAACAGCGTTTGCAGAATCAAATGATTTTAAAAAAATATTTGATGCAGTTAAAGACCCAGAGTTAGCACTTAACTTAGTTAAAACTAAAAATATAGATGAAGTAAAAAATCTTATGCAAGGTTTTGTAATACAAAATCAAGGACTTGGAATACCTGCACTTATAAGGTCAAAAAATAGTTTAGGTTACAACAAAAATTTAGTAGATGCTTTAATGACAGCAAGAAAAGGAGATAAAGCTCCCTACTCTAAGTTTGGTGAATGGACACCTGACTCAGGTGCTGCTTATGATAATGCAACAGATTCTGTAAAAGTATTTAACCAATGGTTAGTAGAATTTAAAATACCAAAAAATATTGCTAATCAATTATCTATAGAGTTTGCAGAAAAATCTGTAATAGGTAATAGACCAGAAATGTCAAGAATATTATTTGAAAAATTACCAGAACAAGTAAAAATATTAATGAAGTCAGAAGGTTTTTCTAGTAAAACAATATCTAAAATAGATGACTATTTTGATGAGTTACAAGGGAAAATAAAAATATCAGGAACTAATAAGTATGATGTTCGTTCTTATTGGGCAAGTTTAGGAAAAACAGAAGGTGGTGGTTTACAACCAATAGAAAAAGTTTTTAAAGGTATGAGAAGTATTCCTGGACCAGATGGCAAGCCAATAGATATGCCTACTCCATTTGATATTGGACAACACTTTGATGAATTATGGTCATTAGGAAAACCATTAGATATAAGAAGAGCACTATCAACAGTTGAAAAATACACAAACATTGATGTTGGTAAAACTAAATTAGTAACTTTGTCAAAACAATTTGTAGATGATTTGCCTGAAACATCAAGAATAAAATTACCTGTAGAAAAATTATTAGAAAATGTAGTACCAAAAGCAGATATGTTAGTAAGTTTTATACCTGAGACAGCAAGAAATTTTATTGATGAAGCATTGTGGCCAGCTCAAAAAATTTGGACAGGAGCTCAATTAATTACAAGAATTGCATGGCCACTTAGATTATTTGGTGAAGGTCAATTTAGAATGGGATTAGATGGATTAGATAACTGGATAGAAAATCCTATTTCTACTTGGGCTTTTTCTAATTATTACAATGATATATTAAGTCAAGATTTTAGAAAAGGTATTATGCCTAGTAAAAGAGCTTATGATGAAATAGTAAGAGGTATAGTTGCTGATAGACCTACAAATGTATTTGGTAAACAAGCACAAAAAGAATTTGCACAAAACAATTGGAAAAGAGTTATTAAGGGTGGAACTAAAAAAGAAAATTATGTTTCATCATGGCAACTTAATTTAAGATGGCCAATGGAAAGCGATTTAGCTCAATCAATAGCTAAAGAGTTATTAGATGGTTCTGATTTAGTAAAAACAAAACAAAGTTTTTGGAATGGTTCACTTGCAAAAATTAGAAATCAATTAAATGATACAAGATATGATTTTGATGGCAACCCAATGAATCCTTATGTAAAACTTGATGATGCAGAAAAATATGTAGATGATTATGTTCAATGGGTTATGGATTTAACAAAAGGTGATGAAGAGTTACTTAGTTTAATAGCAAATAGACAATTAAATTATCAAGGTAAAGTTATAACATTTAATGATTTTGCTAGATGGACACCAGCAAATCAAAATTTAATAAAGAAATTTTTATCTGACAAGTACGATATAGCACCAGATGTTTTATCAGCACCTGATTGGATAACTAATCCACAAACAAAAAGTAAATTAAAACAACAATCTAATAAAGTTTCTCAGTATTTATGGTACACCCTTGGAGAGTTGCCTGATGCAGAACTACAAAGAATACCAACATTCACTCAATACTATTGGCAAAATGTTGCATCACAATTACCATTTGGAGATTTAAAATCTGTAAAACATTTTGATGATTTGATAAAACAATCAAAAGTTCCTGAAGAAGTTGCTCAACTGTATATTGCTGGTAAAAATGCAGCTATAAAAAAACATGGTTCTATAGAAAAAGCAATTAAAAAAATACCAGAAAATATGAGATTATCTATAGATGAAATTAATGATTCTGCAAAAATGTATTCATTAGAAATGCACAATAGATTGTTATATAACTTAAACCAAAAAGGATATGTTGCTGAAGCATTACGATTAGTATTTCCTTTTTTAGAACCTTGGAAAGAAATTATATTAAATTATCCAAGATTGTTAACCAAAAATCCAACAGGACTTAGAAAAATACAATTAGCAACAGACAGAGGAACTAACAATGGTTTCTTTTACACAGACCCTGTATCAGGAGAAAAGTTTTATGTTACTGCTCCTACTGACTTAACAGAGTATGTATATGGAATAGAAGATAGAGATTTGACAGGTTTTGAAGAAGATGTTCAATTAAGACTGTCATCACCTGTACAAGGTGCTAACTTGTTTACTCAATCACCAATACCAGGTTTAGGTCCAATTGCAAAATATTCTTACAAATTTATGAAACGATTTATGCCAGACTCACAATGGACACAAAAAATTGAAGATACAATATTTCCTTATGGATTAGGTGACCCTGGATTAGAAGGTGCAACTATTGGACAGTTTCCTGTGTATATGCAACAAGCATACAATACACATACAAAAGGTGGATTAAATGATATGGCTTGGGCTAATGATGTTGCTAACTCTTCTAAAATTATGACTAAAGCATGGTTTGAAGGATATTTGCCTTATGACCCTAGAACAGATGAAGGTAGGGTTTTATTTGAAAAAGATGTTATAGATTTAGCTTCAAGAATAAATGTATTTGAAAGTATGGCCAAGGGTATAGCTCCATCATCTCCTAGAGCAGAAGCTGCATATAAATTACAACTTAGTGATAGACTTGAAAAACAAGCAGATTTTTTAGATAAAGAAAATTTAATAGAAGTATTAGAAGCCTTAATGCCTGCTGATTACGAGTTTGGTAAATATGATGATGATTACTTTACCAACACAGTTATAACTGCATTGTTTAGACAAGTTATTAATCAAGTAGAACCAGGAGAAGAGTATTTAGCGTATCAAACAATTGCATCATTAATTGGTGGCACACCAGAAGATATGGATGCTGTATATACTGCTGTATATTTAGTGCAAGGAAACACAACAACATTAGGAGTATCTTTGCCATCAACAGAAGAAGAAGTTGAATGGTTTAATGCACATCCTGAAAAAGCAAAAGAGTATGAATATACATTTCCATTATTTGCACCAAATGTTTATGAGTATGATTTATTAGATGTTAACTCTTTTTATAATCAAGTAGATGAAGGACAAAGAATAACATTATCATTAGATGAAAAAATAGAAAGAGCACAAGAAACATTTTTTAGAATAATGTTTAACTATCAATCTAAACCTATTAGAGAAGCTAGAGCAGAAAACAGAATATCAGAAAAAGATGCACAAGCTGAACTATCATTAATAAAAGCAAATCTATTAGAAGTAGTACCACTTGGTACAGATGCAAGAGATTTACCTAAAACAGAACCAGTAAGTAGATATGTTGTATTTGAAGAATTAAAGAAAGCAGCTAATGATGAGCTTATACTTACTACTGAATCAGGAAAAGGATTGCAAAAGTTTTTATATGGTGATGATAAAAATGTTGGTTTTATGTATATGATAGAAAAAATACAAAATGAAAAGAAAAAAGTTACACCAAGAGGTGTAGAAGTATTAAAACCAGAAAATGAAGCTATAGAATATTTAGGAAGAGAACAAGCAACACAAGCTATGCGTGATTACTTATTTAACTGGGGAGCAAAAGTTGTGGAAGAATACCCAGACTTTGCAGGAATATATAGAACAAAGTTCTTATCCACAGTAGAATATCAATATACGCCATAATGAGGAAAGTATGATAACAATTTATAAAATAAAAGAAGATGGAAGTGTAGTTAATATACAAATTGAAAAATCAAAATTACAAACATATCTAAATGATGGTTGGCAAGAAGAAGAGCCAGTAAACCTAACAGGTGCAATTAAAGAGGAAGGCAAAGCAGGTCAAGATATTGTATTAGGTGGTGGAGTAAATTACACATCTACTTCTCCTTTTGGTTATCCTTCATTAATAAATACAGGACAAAAAAACGAAGATGGTACACCAAAATTTCAAGATGTTAATGTTTATCTACAAGGTTTAAATCCACAAGGTAATTGGTACTACCCAGGAGATGAGGACATAGTATTAGATAAATTAATTGAAACTCCTAAATTGTTAAGAACATTACAAGATAGATTAGTTAGAACACAATGGTTGTCTATGGAAAATTATACTCAGGAATATGGAAGAGCAGGTAGGGAAACAAGAAATGCTTTAATAAAAGCTATGACAGCATCTAATTTTTCTACAGGTGTTGGTTATGACACAGCAATAGATTTAGAATTATTAAATCCTGGTGAAGAGATTTATATACCAAAACAATATAGAGAAAGTGATAAGGCTACAAGACTACAAACAGTAGATGCAATATTTAATTCTATAGGAAAAAAAGCTACAAAAAAAGAAAGAAACTATTACGAATTAGTATTAAAAGAATTAGAACAAAAAGAATTTTATAGTGATGAAGCTGTTGCAAGAATGTCTGTTGAAGGACCTGAAGTTACAACAATAGAAACTAGAAAAAAAACTGTTGAACCTTTGTCTGAAAGACCAATAGAAACAGTAGAAACAGAACAAATTATAGAGCCTATACCAGAAGAAGTAGATGCAGTATCAAGACTACAAGAAAGAATAGCAGGAGATTTTGAAGGTGTGCTTGCTAGACAACAAGATGTTGGTAGAGCAAGAAACAATGTAGGAAATATTAGTCAGTCCATAATGAGACTTAAATCATTAGGTGGGTAATGGCTGTCTCTGTACGAATAAGTGATTTAGTAGAATATCTACAAAATTTTGGTGTTAGTGATGCTTTAATACCATTATTAATTATGACTGCTTCTTTTGAATCTGGATTAAATAATGATGTTATTGGAACAAATACTAATGGCACTAAAGATTATGGTGTGTATCAAGTCAATGTAGAAGGTTTTTATAAAAACAGAGATGAAAATAAACCTGATGAAACATTGACAACTTTTTTTAAAGAGTCAGGGAAAGAATATACACAAAAAGAATTTGTTAACAAAATAAACAATAACGAAAAATTTGCTTCACAATTTGTTGCACATTACATAAAAAGATTATCTGATAATCCTAAATCTTTTGGAACTGATGGAGACCCATTAAACAAATGGAACGCATATAAAGACTATGTAGTACCTTTTACAAAAGGTAAAAAAATAGATAGAGACTTAGAAAGCGTTACTGATGCAATAGGTGCTTATGTTAATTCTTATATGCAAGTTAAATCTAAAGAATTTGGAAACTTGTTTGATTATGACTCATCTAGTATAGCTAACATACCATCACCTAATGAAGGTAACAATGGCTGAA
>Ga0098042_1000962_pt1 | contig 11042 bp, 13 predicted proteins | sample 9_EtaG_FD_75066 | JGI IMG/M metagenome (GOLD analysis project Ga0098042, IMG submission 75066) | Marine viral communities from the Subarctic Pacific Ocean - 9_ETSP_OMZ_AT15188 metaG | ecosystem: Environmental > Aquatic > Marine > Oceanic | place: Pacific Ocean | collected 2015-01-10
ATCGAATTTACCTTGATCTCTGACATAATTAACTAGGTTTTGGGTTAGCGTCTTTAACCGCTTTGATGTGGGTTGCCCACGTTCCAGTTGTATCTAGTTTACCTGCAACAATATCCTTGTACAACATATCTAATTGATTTACCAAACTATCATAAGAATTTCTTCTTAAAGATTTATAAGAGTCATTCTCTAAATCCCATGCACTTTGCAATGCTGTTAATCCATTAGTGCAATCACTTTCACTTGGTTTAGAACCACCATCAAGTACAACTAAATTTGCATATATCTTGTTAGAAGAATCAGTCCAACCAAACCATTGTCCTGTTCTTACTGTTACTAAATAATCTTCAATATGTGTGGGTCGCATTATGTATCTCCTAATCTGATAAATCTAAAAGCAGTATATTCTGGAGAAGTACCGCCAATAACTCTTGTAGTATTTGACATTATTGTTTTAAATCTAATTTTATGGGTAGACACATTAGTAATATCCAATAAAGAACTAATAGCAATATTAGAATATCTTGAAGAACTGTAATCTTCACCAAAAGTATAACCTGATGATGCGTCTACATAATTAGTGCCATCTGAAGTAAATTTAATAAAAACTTGTGCTAGTTCTTCTGCTCTATTGGATTGAACATTGATAGTAAATTGAGCCGTAACTAACCAGAAACCAGTAGAAGGGAAAGTAAATATCCCACTAGATTGAGTCATTCCAGTACCTAAATACGAAGCTCCAGTAAAGCTTGATCGTGCAAGGTTACTTGCAATGGGGTCTGTTGTGTCTGTTCCAGAACTAGCAGTATAAGTTGTAGTCAAAACCCAATTATCTGCCTCAGTTACACCATTAACTGTTGACAATGTTGCATCTGCTGAATCAGGTAATGTAAAAACTCTGTTATTAGCAGAAGAAGAGGGTGCTTGTAAGCTGAAAGACCCACCACCTGATGCTGCGTTTAGTTTAATCTTTGCGGTCATGGTTTAGGATATTTGTCTTTAGTTGTTTTAATTGTAGCTTTCCAAGCATCTATACCATTATTATAGATGTCGTCTAACTGGTCAACAATAGAAGGATATTCTGCTCTTCTTTTAGATTTGTAACTGTCATTTTCTAAATCCCAAGCTGTTTGTAAGGCAGCAAGTCCATTTGTGCAATCACTTTCAGTTGGTTTTGCACCGCCATCTAAAACTACTAAATTTGCATAGATTTTGTTTTTACTATCTGTCCAACCAAACCATTGTCCTCCACGAGCAGTAATAAGATAATCTTCTATGTGATTTGGTTTTCCTGTTATTGGATCTGCCATGTTAAGTATCTCCTAAACGCAAAATTGTTAGACCATTATAACTAGCTTCAGTTGAACCTTGAAATATTAAAGTACCCCATGCTTCATATTCAAAAAACCTAAATTTATGAGTAGAAACATTTGTAACATCAAACATAAAACTCAAAGCACCAGTGCTTCTATTGTATTGAGAAGGTGCTATTACATAAAATGTTGCTGCTTGAGAATAAGTGCCATTATCTGTTGTTGTTTGGAGATCAATTTGTCCATATCTGTCATTACCGCTATTTCTTCTACCTGTACCAAAAAAATTTATAAAATATATACCAGTTGAGGGAAAGCTAAAAACCCCAGAAGATTCTGTCATGCCAGTTCCTAATTGACCAAAACCATCTGTATCTACTCTTTCCCAATTAGATGTTATTACTGCACCAGAAGAATCAAATGTAAATTCTGAATTAATCCTCCATTGATCTGCCATTGTTATTCCAGCAGTTATCCCACTAACGCCGCTATTACTTATTGCCATTCTTTCAACACCGCCAGTTGAAAACTTGATAGTGTCAGCAGAAGGAAATGTTATACCAGTATTACTATCCGTTCCAGTTACAGCAGGGGCAGATACGCTTCCATCAACCCCAGAAATACCAGTAGTGCCGTTAATGTTTAAAGCCATAATTAAAGAATAACAAGAATTGCACCAGATGGCACGGTAATAGTAACGCCTGAGTTAATTGTAGGACTTACTGTATGTGCGTTCTTTCCAGCAGAAATACTGTAAGAAGTTGTAGCAGCTTGATCTGATTCAAAAAATACTTCATCAGTACCGCCTCCAGTAGCTCCAGCACCTCCTCCAATAGCACCCCAAGCACCATTGTTATAGCCTTCAAACTGATTAAGAGTTGAGTTATGCCTAAACATACCAACAGCAGGGCTTCCATCTCTCTGGGCTGTTGTACCAGATGGGATATTTAGACTAGAAGTATAATTATGAATTACTTTGCCTGTAAAAGTAGAACCTGCAAGTGCTGCTAGACCTAGATTAGTTTGTGTTACGTTTCCTATTGTTATATAGCCATTATTAGCTGCATTTCTAAGTTTTAAAAGGCTAGATGTTGTATTAACAGATAATTGAAAAGCTACATTTGCACTAGGGTCACTACTGCCACTATTTAATGTTTGTATTGCACCTAAAACAGCATTAATATCACTTCTTACATTTGCACCTGTATCATTAGCTATTGTATAGTCTGTAACTTGTGACATAACTAAATTACTTTACCTTTAATTTTAAGCACCTTTACCAAATCCTACCGCAACATAGTTAAAATTTCTACTAATACTTGCATTTGATGAGTTTTTGAAATGGACAGTAAAACCTGTACCAGATACACTTGTAACTTCAAAATAATCACCACTAGCCATATTCTGACCAGTAATACCAACAGAAGGTAAGCTACTGTTTACACCATTTAAAGAAGAAGTACCAGTAAAAAACGCCTTATCAAATGTAATAGCTTTTGCACCTGCACCACTACTTATAGCTGTAGCACTTTGTTCTGTTCTTCTTTGAAATGTTGCTGTATATCCTAACTGAGTTACTTTTATATCTTGTGCAGGGTCACTACTTGTTAATTTTGCTCTAAATTGTAAACCTCTTGCCTTATATGTACCATTAGCAAAAGTTTGAAATGCACTATAACTAGGTGAGCCAGATGGGTCTGTTTGTGTTGTTCTTACAAGTAGTTCAGCATTTACTGCAGTAGCTTCTAGACCGTCAAAATCTGTATAGTCATCTATTAAACCTCTTGCATCTAATAAATTACTAGGTAAAAAACCTTCTGTTAGAAAATGTCTTTGCAGGTCTATAGAAAATACAGCACCTAAATCTAAGGTTGTAGCAAAATCATAAGTACCTAAAGGTACAATGCCGCCAAAATCATCTAATGAGGATACTAAATCAAAGTCTGTAATATCATCAAAATTACCACCACCTACTAAATTTAAAGAAGTTGTTGTTGCATCATAGGCAACATTAGTTTTAGTACCTTGAAACTGTGGGTTGTCTGTATCTTCTCTCCTTGTCTGTGCTAATAAAGAACCTTGTGTATCAGGTAAATCTAAAATTATAGAAGTAGAACTATTACTTAATATTCCTGAGTCATCAGCAAACCTAAGTAAATATTCCCCTTCCAATCTAGGTACAGTAGCTTCTGTTGTATTACCTGCTAATGCTTCTATAAGGTCTACTGCGTTAGAAAATGTACCACTACCATCTGTTTTTGTAGAATGACGTACATAAACCCTACCACCATGTGTTACGTCTACATCTGTTGATAAATCCCACCTTAGTCTTATAAGTTTTTCTGATATTGGTTCTGCTGTAAGGTTACTTACATTTGCAGGTACAGCAGTTTTACCAACAGCATTAAATGTTAAATCAGATGATGTTGCACTAATTTCTAACGCTGCATTATATGCAAATATCTGTATTTCATAAACACCTTTTTCTGTATTAAATATTTCAAAGTCTGGTCTACTAACTGTCTGTGAAGTGTAGTTACCATTATTAAACCTATAGTTAACCTGATATTGAGTTACACCTGTAATTGGTTGCCAACTAATAATTAATTTTGCTACCGCCTGATTGTTTATAACTACTATCTTTTCATTAGCAATAACATTATTAGGTGGGTCTACAGGTTGGTTTAAGATTGATACTGTTCTTGTAGGTAATGCAGTACCATCTTCTATAAATGCATATTTTTCTGGTACATAAGATAATGCACTAATATTGTAATTTACTGAATCCTGTTCCTCTACTGATACAACTCTAAATTTTTGTGCAACAACTGTTGTATCTTGTATTAACCAGATTGTATTAACATTAGGTGTTGTACTAAATGCACTATCTACAGAAACTACGGCATTAGATATTCCTGTTACATTCTTAGTTTCTACTGTCCCATCTGGCATTATTACGCTAATTGTAGGGCTGTTGGTAGTAGGTAGGTCAGTATTAGCAGTATCATCTACAGTTATTGTTGTAGTTGTCGCTGCATTTACCCTTCCACCTCTACGTACACCTGCTCTTACAGGGTCATTTATTTCTATAACCGCACCTGGTCTTAGTATTACACCGCTATCTATAGAAGTTGTAAATGTTATAACCTCACTTTCATTCTGTTCTGCAAATAAAATTGCTCTACCTAATCTTGCTGCCTGACCTCTTGAAGTACACGCAAATGCAGATACTTGTTTTAAGTTAACTCCTAATTTATTAACTGCAGTAGTATCTTCTATTACTTCAAAATCTATTTCCTGTGTATCCATGTTGAAGTAGCTAACACTTATTACGCTATGTCTTTGTTTTAGATCGCTACCTGTATAACTAAAACCTTCTTCTGATACGTTAGATAAGTTAAATAAATAACTTGCATCTGTAGGTTTATCTTGTGTAATAATCATTGCCCCTGCTGACCATATAGGCATACAACGCATTACACCAGATAATTCATTTATTAAATCAAATGCTTCTTCTGCACTTTGAATATTTACATTACAACTAAATCTAGCTTCCTGTCCTCCTAATCCGTCTGATACTAAAGTATTTGCAAACTTACTTGCAGTAACAAAAGAAAATAAATCTAATGATGCATCTGTAATATGATTGCCTAACCCATACCTTGTATCTGTTAACAGGTCTAATAAAATCATTGCTGGACAAGAAGTCCAAACCGCAGCACCCATAACACCATTAAATATATAGTCATCTGGGTATACAATTCTGCCTGTTGCATTATCTACCTGTGGTGTACCTGATCCATTAGCACCTGCACCAGGTATTCTTACTTTAATACCACGTATTCTATATTTACGTCTAGGAATAGAACTAAACTGCTGAGAATCCAAGCGTAAAGATAAATATGCACTATCTGCATATGTTTGCTTATCATCTATTATTTCTGCGAAGCTTGTCCATTGAAATGCGTCTATTAATGATGTAGATGTACTATCAGCAGTTACTCTATTTACTCTTATATCAACAGGAAAATCACCTGTAATATTTACCCTGTAATCTTTTTGATATGCGTCAGCAGTTCTACCTGTAATAGTATCTGTAATAAGTGTTGTAAAACCACCGCTATTATATTGAACTGCTATAGACAGTTGTACAGTAGAACCTAATAAGTCACCTTTTTCTGTTGCTTCTTGTAACTGTGGAAAAGTAACTGCAACCTTTACTGCGTCTACATTTGTATTAGTAATACTTCTTGTTACAGGTGATGCTTTTGTCACTACAACACCTACATCAGTTGTAGATTCTGAACTTTCAATACCTGGTATATGTGTTTGATTATTTGTACCAAATCGAGGTGTAAAACCTACATTCTGAAAATTAAAATCAGTTGTATTTGGACTAGATGAAGATGCTGTAGATTTTAAAACAGGTGTATCATTTAAAAATACGTCTTTTAATGCAGCATTATTATAAATAGTTGTTCCTTTTGTAAGACCTTCTTTTGATGGTGATGAAAAACCTTCTATCTCACCTTCAGATACTAAATCAAGAAAACTAGCAAATTGTTTAGAATGTAAAGTATCAGGTGTTCTTGTTGGTTGTGGTGGTTGTGGTGGTGATGGATTGCCACCTGCACCTTTAATAATCTTTGGTTTAGTCATGCTCTAACCTGCTCAGTATCAATACCTGCACTTATTACAACACTACCTGTAAATATTTCACCATAAACAATAGGATGTGTTGTCCCTGCCCTGCTTGATTGTTGTATTCCACTAAAGCCAAAAGATATTCTAGGGTCAGATGAATTACTAATTTCTTTAGGTTTTGGTACAGGAAATAGCATACCGCTTACACCGCTAAGAACCATACCTGCACCTATCAAACTAACTGCTGTACCAATTTTAGTAGCTAATAAAGCACCTTTAGTTGAAATACCAACAATACCAGCACTAGAACCAAAAAAACTTGTTGTACCAAAAGCACCTGCACCAGGAAACAAAAATGATGCACCTATTAATGCAGCACCAGTAAGTATTCTGCCAACATTACCACCAGCACCACTTATAACAGGTACAAAACTTATATCTTGTTGACCTATAGGGTGTTGTATTTCAGTCTTATCTATCTCATGTTTATTTACGAGTACCTTATATTGTCTGTTAGCCATATATGCTTCTGCATCAGGAAAATTATTTATTAAAAAACTTACAGCCTGTGCTACAGAATGTACTTTTACTTCAAACTGTTTATGGCCTATAAATTCAGCTAAATCACCATATAACTTTACTTTACGCAACATAACGATACCTCCCACCTGTACATTTTAACAACCATTGAGAATAGGGTTCTCTACAAGATAGTCTATCCGTTAAATGGTGTAAAACATCACCATCTAAAAAAATAGCTACATGATTTAAACCAGGAGATCCGATAGACATAAATAACAAATCTCCATAAATAGTTTTTTCTTCTGTTCTAAGTTCTCTAAAACCAGTTCTCCATGCACAAGTTTCAAATAATGGATTAAGAATAAATTCTTCTGGTGTCGGTGGTCTATCCCAATCTTTAAGTTCAATACCTTTTTCTTTTTTATACCAATCTCTTACTAAGCTATAGCAATCAGTAACACCCCAAACCCACGGACGGCCAAGTAAGTCTGGTTTATATCCACACGGTTCACAATAACCCCATTCTTCTGTTTTTGGGTTAATAATATGCCACGGTAGTTTACTTTGTTCACAACTAATCTTATCTGCCTGACTAGCTACAGCAGGTGTTACAGGATGACTATGAACAATAGCAATAATCTCTCCAGTATTATCAGCTTTTACATAATCTTCTGGATCAAGAATAAAACATTGATGTGATGTCATAGATAAATTACGACAAGGATAATATTTTTCTTTTCCTCGAATATTTAATAATAAACCACAAGACTCTTTAGGATCTTGGTTTTTCGCATGAATAAGTGCTTCTTCTTTCCAAGTCATCCAATAAAAGTACCAATACTAGGAAATAAAGCTCTTGTACATTGTCTACCAATTCTTACACCTGCAAGATCAAAAGATGCAGCTAATTCAAATGAAACTACATTTCTATTTTCTGCTGATTTTCTAGCAATAGTATAAGTAATTTCTTCTTTTGCAGAAGGGTCTGGTGTACCTAATGGATTTAACTGTTGTGTTGTAGTAGTTGTAGTTTCTTGTGTTGTTGTATTTGGATTGTTCATAGTAATTGTATTTCCCATTGCGTTGCCATGAACCGTGCAATAGTATCTTAAATCTGATGGTGCATCTGGATATGGTGGCTGGAAAGTTACAGAACTGCCAGCAGAACCTTGAGTCCCAGCAACAGTTACACCTGTTGAATAACTAGCACCAGAATTTTGCTTAATTCTTAATGGATGACCAGAATTAGAACTATGTGATTGATCAAAAATGTAAGTTGATCCACGTTTCATAGTAATAACAGGATTATTACTGCCATTAAGTGCAAAAATATTTACGCCTCCAACATTTACTACTGTTACTGTATAAGTCACCGTTTCAGCGTCAGCAGGGTCTGCAATAGTTTCTGTGGTTGTGGTTGTGGTTGTGGTTACTGGAAAATTAACAGCGTCTATATATTTAGCAGTTGTTCTTATACGTTTTACAGTTGCCCCTGTAAGATCATTACCTGTTGTAACTGTATTGACGTTTAATAATATTGCTGTAATTGTTCCAAGAGCATTACTTATAGATATTGTTGGTCTAGGTATCTGTCCACGTTGATATGCAAAACCACTTGCCTCTACAGGAAAACGTAAATATTGGTTTCCACCGAAAACTAATTGACCATTAAGATTTAAATTACTACCTGCATGGAATCTATAAGTTTGTGTAGAACCGTGTAATGTAGCGTCAGTTGTCAGTTCAAATAATTCAATTACAGCAGATGGATTAAGACTTTGTAAGTCTGTAATAATAGGTGCTGTACTCATGGTTCAAACACCTCTCTAAATGTTGCAGTTATCGTAGCTCTATTAGGAAAGTCTATTTTTTTTTGCCATGTATCGCATACAAATTTATATGATGAACTTTCACCAGGTGGTGTGTAATCAAAGCTAGCCCTATCTTCTGCCCTGCCATCTAAAAATGTTTCTATAGTATCGCTATCTGTTTCTGTAATATTATTCCATGCAAGATTATATATTTTTGCATTTTGATGTTCACTAAGTCCTAGTTGTATTCTATGTTCATAACCATCAGCAAACCTTATTACTCTAGTATTAGGTGCTGATCTTTTTGTTAAACCATAACTAGGTTCTATAGATGGAAATGTTGCCATTATGCTAATAATCCTCCTGGTCTTTTCTGTTTTATTAATTCTGATTGTATAGCAACAGAAATTACCCTGCCTAATTCTCTACCACCTTGTTCACTACCTTCTACAGAACTACCAGAAGCATCTACATTAACAACAATATTACCAATACCAGAACCTGTTGCCTGTACACCTAATTTACCATTGCTACCTCTAGATAACGGTAGAATAGCTTCACTACCTGCTTCTCCTAAAATGCCAAGATTACCAGCCCCTCCATATTGAAAAAATGTAGGTTTATCTACAACACCACCTTTTGCATAACCCTTAACTAAACCTTGTTGATTAAATACATTACCATCAGCGTTAAATAAACCTGTTATAAAATTAGTAAATGGTTTAGTAATTGTTTGCTGAATAGCAATACGTACCATATCTGAAATAATCGAGTTTGCAAAATTCCTAAAATTTAAAGTACCTGTCATAACAAATTTAACAAGTGCATCTTCCATACCTTTTATACCCTTAATAACAACATCACCAAACGCATCACCAACACCTTTAATACTATTTTTAAAAGTTTCAATTTTTGCGAGTGTTGCTTCACCAAAAGTTCTATTTAACATATTGCCAGTTTTCTTTCCATATTTTTCACTTGCCTCAGCAGAACCATTAAATATTTCATCAAAAGTTTTCATGCTTTTACCAAAATCTTGTGCTGATTCTGAATAAAATTTCTTTATTTCTTCAAATGCACCTTTAAAATCACCTTTCCTCAATGCATTTAGTGCTTTAAGCTGCTGCATTAAACTAAAACCTAAAATTTCAAAACCTTTATATGCAGTAAAGGCAGTTGCAGCAAGTATTTTTAAACCTCCATTTAATATAAATAGCAATTCATTTAAATTATTACCTTCTATTGTTATGCCACTAAACATTTCTACTAAATTATTAAGTGTAGGTAATAAACCATCTGCTAATTGTCTACTAAAACCTGTTGCCTTAAAACCAAGCATTGTCATCTGGTCATTAAAAAATTCTGCATTCTGTGCAAATCTTTCTGATACTTCAAAATTGAATTCTTCTAATGCAAATTTACCTTCATTTAGAAGATTAACCATTTGTGATCCAGACCTACCAAATATTTCCATTGCAATAGCTGATTTAGTAACGCCATCTTCCATTTGTGCAAATTTATCTGATATTTCTCCTAATACCTGTTGATTAGTTTTTAAAGTTCCATCTGTATTTTTTACAGAGATGCCTAAATCATCAAAAGCATCTTTATATGTAGCAACACCTTGATCTGCCTCCCTCATAGATTGTGCTAATCTTCTTAAACCTTTTTCTATAGTTTCCTGACTTACACCAGCTAATTTTCCAGCGTTAACATATGCCTGTAATGTATTAGCCGCTATACCTGTCTGTATTTCTAATTTACCAAAAGCATCTGCTGCATCTATAGAGCCTTTTACCATACGAACAAAAGCACCAGCAGATAATATTAGTCCTAATGTTGCAAATGTCTTATTTAATCCAGACATTGCCATACGTAAATTTTTTACCCTACCCTGTACGCCCTGCATAGAGTTGCCAAGACGTTTTATAGAACCTGCACCTACAGTTTTTGCTGCTACTACTAAATCAAATTTTGCAGCCATTTATTTATTCTCCTTATTTATTGTCTGTAATATTGAAGCTTCAATGACTTGTATGCTTTCCATTAAGTCTAAAGGCTTATCTGTATATAGTTTAATCATTTCTAAGACAGATGTATAGTCTAAACCAATTATTCCACCCATACCTACACGCCATTGCGTTTGTACTTTTATAAACATCATTACAGCTTCCCAATTTTCTATATATACATAAAAATCTTTTTCTGCTTCTTTTTTTTCTACAGTAACGCCTAATACTGCATCATCTTCTGCTGTTTTATCTATGACAGTTGAACCAGAAGCCCAATATTCACCTGCCCCTATAAGTTTTTTATGTTCTTATTTTTACAAGATTCTACAAACGCATAAGATATTGCAGTTGCAACACCTCTAACATCTAATAATTTATCTCTATTAGATTTGTTATAAGGTACTTCAGATCCATCTGACATTTCCATACCTTCCCAGCCGATTAATATTTCTTTTGCAACATCTACAGCTAACATTTCCTGATTAGCTACCTGTTGCATCATTTCCTGTAGTCTGGATTCAGATACATTTTTAAATTCTGCATAAAAGTCCTGTGTTTCTGTTTTCTTTCCAACAGGTACTTCTATTTCTACTCTGCATTTGTAGGTATCGCTCTGGTCTAAAACAAAAGCCATAAAAATCTAGTAACTATTTACTAGGGTATACCCTAATTTAGGTAAATACAAGGCTAAATTCATTATTAGCTGCAGCAGTTGGTGTTGCGTAGAATGGAAGGTTTAA
>Ga0098042_1000965_pt1 | contig 11029 bp, 6 predicted proteins | sample 9_EtaG_FD_75066 | JGI IMG/M metagenome (GOLD analysis project Ga0098042, IMG submission 75066) | Marine viral communities from the Subarctic Pacific Ocean - 9_ETSP_OMZ_AT15188 metaG | ecosystem: Environmental > Aquatic > Marine > Oceanic | place: Pacific Ocean | collected 2015-01-10
CTATTTGAATTAAGGTAGAATAGTATATGAAGAAAAAGTACAAAAGAGCAGGTACTACTTCTGAACGTCAAGACTATCGCAAAGGTGGTCAAGTTTCTAAAAACGGTCACAAAAGAGTAAAACTTATGCCCGGTGGTATGACTGCAGCTATGGGTGCTGACTTTAGCAGACAACTTTCTAATGCTGGTTTTGGTAATTTTAGTAATATAGATTTTGATTTTTCTAATATAAAACTGCCACCACCACCACCACCACCACTACCTAAATCGACAACAGGAGAAAAAATGGCACTTACAGAACAACAAAAAGCAGCTAATAGAGCTAAATTAGAACAGGCTGCAGCAGGACAAGTTCCTGTTGCTGGTCAAGTTCCTACAGCACAACAAGTAGATGCTAATATTCAACAGCAGAGCACTACTATGGCTGAACCTACTCAAGTAGGAAGAACTCAAATTACGCAAACTCCACAAGAACAAGTAAGCACTGTAGATACTTTACAAGTTGCACAAACTCCAACAGTTGCTCCGGTAGCTACAGTACAGCCTACTCAAGTTGAACAAGCTCCAACAATAACTGCTGCACAATCAACACTATCAGAAGATGAATTAGCAAAAACTGCAGGAGTAGATAGAATACCTACTATTGATGCTGCTCAAGTACAAATACAAGAAGGAGCATTAGCTCAACGAGTAGTAGGTCAATTAAGTCCACAAGCTATTTCAACTGCAGCTCAAGCAAGTGGTACAACTTTAGCAAGAGTTACTAGAGCTAAAAAACAATTAAGAACTGCTGGATTAGATGAACAAACAATTAATCAATTAGGTGATAATCCTGAAGCATTAGAAGATAGATTAACTGATTTTACTGAAGCACAAAGAGGTGTTATTGAAGGTTTACCTGAAGAAGCATTAATAAGTAATCAGATGGATACTTTATTAAAAGGTATTGAAAATGGTACAGTGCCTACGTGGGCACAACCTGCAGTAGCAGCAGTGGAACAGATGTTAGCCCAAAGAGGTTTAGAAGCTTCTTCAGTAGGTAGAGATAATTTAATAAATGCTATAATACAATCAGCAGTTCCATTAGCTCAAGCAAATGCTCAAGCTATTCAACAATCAGTAGCTCAAGAGAAAAATTTAATAGCTCAAGAATCTTTAGCTAATGCTCAACTACGACAACAGACAGCATTACAAAATGCACAAAACGTATTTAGTTTAAACATGGCTCAGTTTAACGCTGACCAACAAACAGAATTAGCCAATAGTAAATTTTTACAAACTGTATCTTTAACTAATGCTAGTGCAGAGCAGCAAGGAATTATTCAAAATGCTGTTCTTCAATCTCAAGCAAATTTAGTAGAAGCTGATGCAAATACAAAATTAGCAATACAAAATGCTAAAGCTTTTTTACAAACAGACATGGCTAATCTTAGTGCCCAACAACAAGTAAATGTATTACAAGCTCAACAAGAGCAACAAAGAATGCTATCTAATCAAGCTGCTACAAATGCTGCTGCACAATTTAATGCTACAAGCACAAATCAAACAGAACAGTTTATGGCTAACTTAGCATCTCAAATGGCACAGTTTAATACTACACAAAGAAATGCAACTGCACAATTTAATGCTACACAAGCTAATGCTGCTGCAGCTAGAGATGCTGGTAGAGTTGCAGATGCTAATAGATTAAATGCACAGTTAGCTACACAGATTGACCAGTTTAATGCTAATCAAGATTTTGCTAGAAATCAATGGAACTCTCAAAATGCTGCTGCCGTAGAAGCAAGTAATGCTCAGTGGAGAAGACAAGCTAATACTGCAAACACTGCAGCACAGAATGCAGTTAATTTACAAAATGCAATGAATGCTTTTAATTTAAGTAGTCAATCACAAGCTTTTCTTTGGCAAGAATTAAGAGATAATGCTGATTACATATTTAGAGCAGAGCAAGGTGAGCGAGAAAGAATAGCTGCGTTAGTAAACACAGCAGTTTCTAGTGACCCAGATGGTTACAGAAATACAACATCTTTAAAAAATTTAATAAATGCAATTATAGGTTAAAACTCTAGGAGAGTATTATGGGATTATTTAGTGGAATAAAAAGAGCAGTTAAAAAAGTAACTGGAAGTGTAAAAAAAGTAGTTAGTAAAGTTGCTAAAGGAGTTAAAAAAGCTGTAAAAGGAGTGGCTAAAGTTGTTAAAAAAGTAGGAAAGGGTGTAAAAAAATTAGCAAAAAATAAGTATGTACAGATGGGATTAATGATAGCTGCTGCAGTTACGTTACCTATGTTCGTACCTGCAATAGCTAACTTAGGAGTTGTAGCTGCTGGAGCTGTTACCGGTGCAATAACTGGAGCTGGAGGAGCTTTACTTCAAGGAGGAGATTTTAAAGATGTGTTAAAAGGAGCTGCATTTGGTAGTGCGACAGGAGCTGCGTTTGCTAAAATTGGAGAAGCAATAAAAACTGCTCAAGCTTCAACAGCTAAGGCTACTGGAGCTTTTGATGCAAGTAAACCTATTGACGTTGCTGCTTTACCTAAAGATGCTTCAGGTGCTATAGATTTAAATTCTTTAGGCACAACTTCAGTATCTCCACAAGGAGCTTTATCTTTTAGTGAAACCACTGGACTTTATACTGATTCATTAGGTAGAAGTTTTACTTCTGATTTATCAGGTAATTTTACATCCGTAGGTCCAACATTAGATATGGGTAAAATAGGTTCTTTAGATGTATCTAAAAATATAGGAACTTCATTTACTAAACCATTAGGAGCAGTAAGTTATAGCGAAACTACAAACTTATATACAGATTCTATTGGTAGAAGTTTTACTTCAGATGAAGTTATGTTAGGTAAAAATATAAGTATGGGAGAACAAGTAGCTACAACTAAAATAGATGTTACTGATAGTTCTTTTAGACAAGCTGCAGGTTTACCAGACATAACTGGTAGAGAACCTACATTTGGCGATAAACTAAAAGATAAATTGAAAGATGCTTTTAGTCCAGAAAAACTAACAGATGCTGCTGTAGGTATGGCAGAAGATGCTGTTGTAGGAGGACTAAGAAATTTAGCAGGAGGAAATGAAACTGAACAAATTAATCAAGGAGGTAGACAATTTCAAGCAGGTCTTGTCGACCCAATAATGCTTCAACAAGTACAATATGCTCATTCACAAGCATCAGTAGATTTTAACACTAGTCATCAAAATTTATTGTATGGTACAGCAGACATGTCTCATTATACTCCTTTAGAAACTCAAGAAACAATTAAGGTATCGTAATGGCTGAAAAAAAAATAAAACCAATATCACAATTTGTTAGTAGAAACTTATCAGAGTCTCTTTCTAGAACAGTAGATGAAGCTTCTGAATCTGGCTTAGATTTTGAAGAATTTATACAGGCATTAGATAATGAACCTGTAAATAAAATAGCTCAAAATACAGAAAATCAAGAGGACTTAGATGAGTTAGTAGCAATGATTTCTAAAGGTTCATCAATACCCGGTCAGTCTTTAACTAATTCTCCAGACCAAAAGTATCCTTGGGAAAGTCCTCCTAAATTTGCCAATCCTAGAGAAGCACTTACATCTATAACAACTGAATTATTAGATACTGAAAAGATAGGATTTTTAATAGATAGTTTAGCAGAAGGAATGGCAGTTACAGATATTACAACTTCTATTTTATTTGCAAAGTTTTATCAGGGTGAAATTAATCCTGATACTATGTTATTACTAATAGAACCAGTTATGTATACTATTATGTCTATTGGTTCAGAAGCAGGTATTGAGTATAATATTGAGCCTAATGATGTTAATGAAAGTTTTGATGAGATGGATGAAGAATTTGAAAAAGGAAAGTTATCAGAATTTAATAAAGCTATTGGTAAAGCTGGTGCAGAAGCCAAGCCTAATATAAATAATAATATTAAAAGTGAAATATTACCTAAAAGTTTATTAGAAAAAATAGAAGACAAAGGTCCTGAAATTAGAAGTTTATTAAACAAGCAAGAAGAGGAATAATATGGCAGAAGAATTTGATTATTTAGAAGACTCTGAGTATGGTAAGGTAGCTACTAGCATTCTTGATAGAAGTAAGAAAAAAAGTGGATTTTTTCAATCTGGAAATTTAATTGGTTTATTTGCAGATGTTGCTGCTAAATATATAGACAAAAAAAATAGAGACTTACAATCAGAACAAGCTAAAAATATTGATAGGTTAACAAAGCAATATAATAATGTTATTGGAACAAGAAAAGATTACTTTAATAGTAGTGCTATAAAAAAACAAAGAGAAGATTATCAGCTTTGGAATAATCCAGAAACTAAAGAAAAAGCAAGATTAACAAAAGCTATAGAATATTTTAACCAAGATAAAGATATGATAAAAGAGCTTGGAATAAATCCTTATAAAGCATATACAGAACTTCCTAAAAATTCTGAAAATACTAAAATAATGGCTGAAGCATTAGAACTTCTAAAAGGTCAAGCAGATATATATTTTGAAAGTGTAACTGATGATGCTCTAGTAGTACCTACACAAGCAGAATACTTAAAAGAAGTTAAAGATGCTTATGAAGCTGCACTGGCTGAAGCAGAAAATGACCCTACTAAAAAAACTTTTATAAGAAAACAATTTTTAAAAGCATTTGGAAGAGATGAAAAAGGTAATCCTAGATTTGGTTTAATAAATCAAGATAAATTAAAAAATTTAAGAATAAATGCTGAAAGAAGTGCAGGTATTAGTAGAGACAATGCTTTACAAATAGTAAGTGATTTAGATATACAGCAAAGAGCAGTAGAAGAAAAAGAAGCTTTAGAAAGACCTGATTTAAGTGGTTTTGATTTTATTAATGAAAAACCAAAAACTTCTAAACCTAATGCTCAAGATGCACGTGTTTTAATGGATGCATACAAAGATGCTCGTAACTATTTTAATAAAGACTATACATTTAAAATTACAGATAATGATGGAAATGAGAAAGAGTTACCTTTTTCGTCAGTATATCAAGGTATTGATAACTATAATGGTAATGATTCAATGCAGGGTCAATATGATAAGACTAGTCTGGTATACGATATATTAACTGTATCAAAAAGTTTAAGAACAGATTTTGAAAAAACAAATACTACTGGTCAGGTAAGAAGTGCTGAAGCATTTTTAATACCTGCAGTACAGAAAGTATTTGATAGACTGTCCAACGGTCTACCTTCTATGGGTTTTGAAAATATTTTACAAGTGATAGAACCTAATACCCAAATTTATTTTAATAGCGGTGGTAAAAGAAAAATGTTGAAGTACTTTGAACTTGAAGAAATTTTTAATAAAATTGGAGACTCTGAAAAAATACAAGAGTGGATTGACAACGCAGATTATGATAAAGAGTATGATTTTGCATTTGAAGTTTTAAAAAGAAAATATAGTAAGTAATGGAACAACCTAATAAAAATAAATCAATAGAAGAACTAATTGATGAAAAAATAAGTAATCCAAAATTACTTGAAAAAGATGAAGTTTCTTTCGACTCTATACCTGAAACAAGTCTATCAGAAGAAGAAATTGCAGACTCATTAGAAGATAAAAATGAAATAGAATTAGCAGTAAGCAAGGCTAATAATCTTTTAGGAGATGATATTTCTGAATTTAGAAAATTTAATTATGGTGCAGCACAAGAAACTCATATAATAGGAAATTTATATAGACAAGGAAAAGCTTTTGTTAACTCTGTAACCTCTGACGAAACTTATTCAGAGGCTGCTCGTAGAGTAGAAGCTGAAAGACAGGAAGCTATTTTTGAAAAATTCCCAGAGTTTAGAGGTAAAGAAGAAGATGCTGCAGTATTGGCTGGAAGAATAGCTACAGGATTTATTGACCCAGTTGCTCTTGCAGTTCCTTGGACTAGAATAGCTCAAGCAGGTAGAATAGCTACCATTACAGCAGGTGGAGCTTTTTCTGCCGGAGATGCAGCACTTAGACAATATTCTTTGTATGGAACTTTTAGTCCTTTAACTGTAGGACTAGCTGCCGGTGTAGGTGCTGGAGCAACAACTATTAGTTCCGTAATAGCAGATAAAGTTAACAAGGCAATTCCCGGTGGTAAATTAATTACTGTTGATGAAACTGGTAAGCCAGTAGTTACTAACATGTCTAGAATTGATGCTGAAGATACGTTAGGAGAGTTAAGTCCAGAAATACAAAAAGGTTTGGAATTAGTTTCAAATGATGTATATAAGGTTTCTGGTCCATACGTTGCTAGGTTTGCAAAAAACTTAGAAAGTTTAGGAGTTAAATATAATAAAAGATTAATAGCTAGAAATGAATTAAAAAAACATCAAAAAGAATTAGAACAGTTAGAAAGAGTTGGCTTAGACAAACAGGGAGAATTATTTAAAGGCGGTCAAGTTGAAACAGTTAAAGAAATAATAGCTAAACAGAAAAAATTAATTGAGACATATCAAAACGATATAGATGATATTTTACTTAAACAAATGCCAGAAGATTTAGCTATTGTTGGTTTTGAATCTTTTAAAAAAGCTTATCAAGCAGGATTATTAAAAGGAAAGGTTGGCGAACAACTAACAAGAGCTTTTGTACAAGAAGCAGTTAGACCTTTAATAGGAGCAGTTGGTGGTTTTGCTGCTGGAAGTGCTATGGGTGCTAATGACAATTCGTTATATATGTCAACAGCTATAGGAGCTGGGATAACACTGGGAATCATATCTAAAAGATTAGAGCTTGATAAAGGTGTACCTAAAGAAGTAGTATCTTTCTTTAAAAAAGAAGGAGAAAAAGTTATTAGGCGTAATTGGAGAACTAATTTAAATCTAACTTTATTTGGTGCTGGAACTCACGCTTCTTATATGCAATCTCGTAACTCAGTTTTAAGAGATTTTAGTGAAGACTTATATGGATATAGAGGAAATGCTTACGATTTAGGTAAGCCTATGAGACAAAACATAGAAGAGTTAAGATATACCAATAACGATTATTTTAGAAAGCAAGTATTTGACCTTTTACAAGATGTTGACGATGACACTATTTTAACTGCTGGTAGAATAATACAACAGAAAGATGCTCCTTCTAATATGAAGTATAACTTTATAGAAAAAGGAGATTTAGATAATAAACAAGCTATAGAATTAGCTGATAAATTTATAGGCATTAGAAAAGAAATAAAAGATTATGCAGAAAAAGCAGGTCTTACTTTTACTGAATTAGATTCTTATGGATTAACGCAGATATTAGATTCTGAGGCAGTTAAGAAAATGGGATTTGCGAATGCTCAAAAAATAATAGCTCAAGCCTTTGTAATACAAAGTAAAAACCTAAGCACTAAAGATTCAAAAGTAAAAGTATTGACAGAAAAAGAAGCTAATAGATTAGCAATAAAATTTTTAAATCATTCTGATAATGTTAGAAGACAAGAGGTATTAGGCGAAGTTAGTATAACTGATGACACTTTTAAACTTATTAAAAATGATGGTGAAAAACTTAAAAAAGGAGAAAGTCTTTTACAAGCTTCTAAGTATTTAGCAAACGAAAGAACTCTAGTAGACCCTGAAGCTAGAGCATTTGCTAAAAATCTTTTTATTCAAGACCCAGAGTTTACGACACTAAGACTTTCAGAGAATATTGTACCCGTTGCAGAGTTTGCTAGGCGTTATGGAGAAAAAGGTCAAGGACTAAGAAAAGTTTTTGCTGATATTAAAAAGTATTACAGTCAGTTTGGTAATGTAGATACTAATGCTTCTGTACAAAAATTAGTTAGAGAAGATTTTGAACAGGTTAGAAATAGTGTAAATGCTTACTTTGGTGTTTATGATTTACAAAAAGGTTCTGTAAGAGGTAGTGATACATTTAAAAGTTTAATATTAACTTTACAAACTTTATTATCAACTACAAAACTAACTAAAGTTGCTTTACCTTCTTTAGGAGATTTACTACAAGTAATACAAAACAGTGGCTTCAGAGCAGCAGCTAATTCTGCATATTTACAACTGAAGCAAAGAGGTTCAAAAGCAGTAAAACCTTCTGCTGCTTTAGCTCAAAGAAGCCCGACTGATGAAACCGGTATAATTTTTAAAGAGCCTATTTTTGGTAGAAAATTTGGAAGTAGAAAATATAGAAATACTTTAGAAAGAGAGCTTAGTGATTTTTCACAAGCAGCTACTACTCGTTATCAACAAGGATTAATAAACTTTCAAGGAAGATTTTTTGAGATAGTTCAATTAGGTAGAGTAACTAGATTTGCTAGAGAATTTGCTTATGATGCTGGAGCATTTAGAGTTTTTGATTTAAGTAAAAAAGCTGCTACAGGTCAATTAAGTAAAGCAGAAATAAGAGAAATAAATCTTTTAGGTTTTAAACCTGAAGAAATAAAATTTTTAAATAAGTTTAAAAGTATGGATGATGCTTTTAAAAATGCTGAAGGTAAAATAGTTATTGACATAGCTGGAAGAAGGTCTGCAGATAGAGATGCACTAATACCACAGATAGGTAATAGAAGATTATTTTCTCAATCTAGAGACCCTATGATGAAATTTGCTGGAAGTTTTTTATCTTGGGCACAAGCAAAAGCTACTCAAACTAACTCGTTGGTTAGAAGAATAGAGGATGGAGATGCTAAATTAGCTTTAATGATGTTAGCATCTTTACCTATATATGGAGCAGTTAGAAGTTTACAAATATCTATGAACTCAAGCGAAGAATTTAGAGAGGAGCATCCTAACTTTTTATCTGGATTTGAAAACGAAGAAGAACTTAGAAAGTTTATTGCAGACTCACTAATTTTTAGTGGGCAAACTTTACCATTTAGTATAGATAAATTAGTTAACTTTGTAAAGTATAGTAATTCAGACATAACTGAATCTATCTATCCTGTACTAGGATTTATAAACGATTTAGCTGCACCAATTAGAACTGGAGTTAAAGGTAAACCTACTACTGGTGCTACTAGGTTCGTTGAAACTGTAGTTCCTTTTGGTAAGGACATTACTCGTTCTGAAAGAATTGGAGAAAGTCTAGGTCTTCTTGGCACTATTGAAGAAGAAGCTAAAGAGATAGATTCAGATAGAGCTATGAGGTTAAACTTTGTAACGGGTGGAGAAGTTGAAGGAGAAGAAGTTCCATTTACTCAAGAAAATCCTGCAGATAGAATTAATCCATTGACAGGAGAACCATACAGTCAAACTTCAAAAGGTGTCTTAGCTACTTTAAAAGATAGACAAGAAGATAGAATTCCTAAAACCTATGGCGGTTTGTTAAATAATTTACAAAGACGTAAAAAGTTTGCGTTAGGTGCTACTGTTGCTGGACTACTTACTAGAGAAATAATTGACCAATTACCTAACACAGTTTATCGTGGTGGCTCAAGTAGAATTATTACCAGTAAAGAAGGAACTTCATCAGTGTTTGCAACTCCAGATAAAATAATGGCTGACTCTTTTGCTGACCCTAAATCTGTTGCTAAAGTAATGGTAACAGATGGTAAATCTTTAAAAATAAAAGATGACCTTAATCTACATGAGATTGATATAAGTGGTGCTAAAAATCCTTACATATTAGACCAACCTAGTGATGCAATGAAAGTTAGAATAGAAAAAGCTCTAATGAAAACTGACCCAGATAACGATGCTAAAAATGATGCATTAATGTCGTTATTAAATCCAGAAGATTTTGATGTAAGAGTAGCATCTTCTGATTTTTATAGAGTAAACAGAGAGGTCGGTAAGTTTTTAAAAGAAGAAGGTTATGATATAGCTTTAGATAGTAAAACTTTACAAAAAGGTTTTAAGGACAATCCAGATGCAGAATTATTTATTTTAGATAAGTTTCCTGTAAAAGCTATACCTAGAATAAAAGTAGATAATAAAATATCTACAGCACCTACAGTAAAAGTTCCAACATGGTTTAAAGAAACTCAAGTTAAAACTGATGTTAACCCTGCTGATGCTCAAAAAACTCAAGTAGGTATAACCTCTGGAACTTATAAAAAAGTAGTGCCTTTATTAAAGACAGGTAATACTTTAGACTTTGGTGCAGGTTTAGGTAAAGGTGCTAAAATATTAAAAGCTGATAGCTATGAGCCGTTTCCTAAAAAAGGTTTTGAACCTACCTTTACAGAAACATCTGCAATACCTAATAGTTCCTATGATAATGTAGTCAGTTTAAACGTTCTCAATGTTGTTAAACCTGATGTTAGAAATGATATAGTTTTAGATATAGGTAGAATTTTAAAACCAAAAGGTAGTGCTATTATAACTACCAGAGGCTCTGATATTTTTGGTAATAAAAATAATATTACAAAAGGTGTCTTGTCAAACTTAGAAGAAGGTGCTATAATAACAAGTAGTGGTACTTATCAAAAAGGTTTTACTAATGCAGAGTTAAAAGAATATGTTAGTGACTTACTAGGCGATATGTTTGAAGTAGAAAACATTACTGGTCTAGGTAAGGCAGGTATAAAAGTTACAAAATTATAATAAATAATGTATAAATACTTTACAGAAGATGAACTAAAATGCAAACACACCGGTCTATGTGATATGGACTGGGCATTTATGCAAACAGTTGAAAGGATTAGAGAACGTTGTGGTTTTCCTTTCAAAGTAAGTAGTGCTTATCGTTCTCCAGAGCACCCCATAGAAGCTAAAAAGAGCACCCCCGGAGCTCATTCTTCTGGTAAGGCTATGGACATACTTGTCAACGGAGAACAAGCCATGACACTCGTTAAAATAGCTCTGGAAGAGGGTATTAATAGGATAGGAGTTGCACAAAAAGGAGACCGTGCTTCGAGATTTATTCATCTAGATATGGATAACTCACGAGCCACTCCTCGTATTTGGAGCTACTAATGTTAATATTATACAGAGAAAGAGATTTAGACGAAGCATATAGAATAGATTGTAAAGCTAGAACCAAAGGTAACGAGCCTTGGATAAAGCGAGAAGACTTTAGAAACATCTATGAAGCTTTACTAGATACATACTTTACAAATTCTGTAGAAAAAAAACTAGAGAAAAAAGAACAAGA
>Ga0098042_1000966_pt1 | contig 11026 bp, 14 predicted proteins | sample 9_EtaG_FD_75066 | JGI IMG/M metagenome (GOLD analysis project Ga0098042, IMG submission 75066) | Marine viral communities from the Subarctic Pacific Ocean - 9_ETSP_OMZ_AT15188 metaG | ecosystem: Environmental > Aquatic > Marine > Oceanic | place: Pacific Ocean | collected 2015-01-10
GACATCACTTTAAAAGATGGTGGAACTACATTTGGTTCATTTATTCAATCAAGTAATAATTTTGAAATTCACACCAGTGGTTCGGACAACGACATTTTATTTAAAGGTAGTGATGGTGGTTCAACAGTAACAGCTCTTACTCTTGATATGTCTGCTCAAGGTGCTTTGGTAATTAATAGTGACATTAAAGTTCCTGATAACGGAAAAGCTACATTTGGTGCTGGAGAAGATTTACAAATATATCACGATGGTTCTAACTCATACATAGATGACAATGGCACAGGTGATTTTGATATTAGGTCTAATGGAACTAAAATTTCATTAAAAAGAGTAGCTGATGGACACGAGGGACTTAGATATACATTAGGTGGTTCTATATTATTAAAACATAATAATAATACAAAATTAGAAACCACTGCTACTGGTATTACAGTTACAGGAACAGTAGCAGGTGACGTTGTATCTGGTCAAACTGCTGAAACAAGTATTGCAAGTGATGACCTTATTGCAGTTTATGATACGTCAGCAAGTGCAATTAGAAAAGCAACTATTGCAAATGCAGCTTTGGCAGGACCAACTGGCCCGACAGGACCAGCGGGACCGACAGGACCAGCGGGACCGACAGGACCAGCGGGATCGGATGGAAGTGATGGAAGTGATGGAAGTAATGGACCAGCGGGACCAGCGGGACCAGCGGGACCAGCGGGACCAGCGGGACCAGCGGGACCAGCGGGACCAGCGGGACCAGCGGGACCGACAGGACCAGCGGGATCGGATGGAAGTGATGGAAGTGATGGGTCAACAGGACCGACAGGACCGACAGGACCAACTGGTGGAACTGGACCTACTGGATCAACAGGACCGACAGGACCTACAGGACCTACAGGACCAACTGGTGGCTTTACAACAAACTCAAATGCACAAGTAAATAGTTTAGGTGTTGGCACAGCAGCATCAGGAACCGCTGGGGAAATTCGAGCAACTAACAACGTAACAGCATTTTATTCCGATTCTCGTTTAAAAGATTTTGAAGGACCAATAGATAATGCTTTGGACAAAGTAAAAGCATTAAGCGGTTATTATTTTAAAGAAAATGAAGTAGCAAAATCACTTGGATATGATAACAATCAAAGACAAGTTGGTTTATCAGCACAAGAAGTACAAGCTGTTTTACCAGAAGTTGTTACTGAAGCTCCAATAGACGATAAGTATTTAACAGTATGGTATGACAAATTAGTACCCCTTTTAGTACAAGCAATTAAAGAATTAAAAAATGAAGTTGACGAAATAAAAAAAGGTTAAAAAATTTTTATGACGATTGTTAGTAGTGGTGCAATTAGTATTAATTCCCTCGTAGGTGAATACGGGGGGTCTGCTCCTCATGCAATGAATGAATATTATAGAGGTGGCTCATTAGTTGCAAACCACTCCAATAACGCAAATGTACCGACATCAGGACAAATATCATTAGATGATTTTTATGGAGCAAATAATACAAGCCCAGCTCCGACAGTTTATAGTTATAGTATGACTAGTGGTACTCAAGGTGGAAATTTCCCTGACAAGGGATTTGATACTGGTGTAGTCGCTACTTTTGGTTCATTAAGCAATAACCCTCAATCTGTTGCATTTTCAAGTGGTTTTAATCCAACTATTAAGAGATGGTCTTCAGATCAATCTCTTACTAAAGTAGGAGCTGTACTTGTTAATATGTTCTTAACTGTTTCTGGCAATGTTGCTAATAGTGGTTGGACAAGTTTATCAATACCTGGAGCTATGACTAGTCCTAATAACGGCACACTCACTTTAAATAGATCAGCAGCAACTTATCAGAGTCCCTCACAAGGCTTTACTGATACAACTTGGCAGTGGAGCGCTGTTGCTTCTCAATTTGTATCAGGTGTCACAGGAACAGTAACTATAACCGAATGATTTTAGAATATGAAAAAAAACAATCTGTTTATGCAGAAAATGCTTGTGAGCATATAGTTAACGGTGTTATTCGTTTAGATGATTTAATACGAACTGATTATATACCTACAAACTTTTCAGCAGAGCCTAAAAACTTTTTGTTAAGAGACGGTCACGTTGATTGGGATAAAATGCATTATGATTTTGAATTAAAAATACACGAAGAATGGCTACAGGAACTTGGATATAGCACAGACAATTATTATGTTAATTTTACAACACATGAAATAATAGACAGAAAAAAAGAAAAATTTGAATATCATCTTAATAATTTTGATGAAGAAAAAGAGGCAATAGAAAGCGAGAGTATATAAATGTCAATAAAATACGAGTTTAATGCTAAAGATCCTTCGTGGTATATGAATATTGATGATTTATTTGAAATAACAATAGTATCTGGTGATACGGGTAAAGTTATAGAACGAGATTCAATGGAAGATGTACTAAAACCTGAAAGCATTGAATATGATACTGAAAGCAATAAAGTTTTTATTAGAACTAACAGATTATCATTAATTCAAGGTAAAGTGCAAACAACTTCATATTGGAATGATAATATAACTGAAACTGATGTTGAAAGAATGTTAGTTTTAAATGCAAACGATAAAGTTAAAAATGGTGATTTTACTGAAAGTACATTAGCTGAATCTGTTGCTAATAATAAATATATTTTTACATATAAGTTTGGCGCAGATTATGATGTTATCAGTCCTAATTCAAATAGATATTTACTAGCGACAAATCAAAAAATAGAAGCCCTTGAAGATGACACAAGATTGTTTTGTCTTTTAGCTAAAGATAATAATTTTGACATAGATGTTTTAGATATTTCTGTGGGAGAAACAAAAACAATTAACCAAGATTACAGTTCAAACTCAACAAAATATATTTTCTTTACTCAAAATTGTACTGTAGGTGAAATTGCAATTAATCAATATTCATGTAAAAAATTTACAAGCAACTCTATTGAAGTGCAAAATACATCAGATAAAATTTTAAGAATATTTTTAATATCAAGGTAGTTATATGTGGAATCCAATAAAAATAACAAAATCATTAAAAGACATAGTTAATTTTTATACTGTTGATTATGAACATCAAAACGAAAACGAAAAGTTAGGTGTTCCTGTCACAACATTATATAGAGAAATGCAATTTCCGTTTGGTATTATGATGATGAATAAAGTTACTCAAACAACTTTAGGACAAGATGTTGTATGGGGTAGAAAACATAACGATAAAGAGTACGTTGAAAATAAAGTTTTACCAATATTAATGGACAAAAAATATTTAGCTTCATTACCTGAAGGAACAGTAGGCAAAGAGTATTATAAAATTTGTGCGAATTTTGGAATTGAAACTCTTTACAATCAAAGATTTAAAGATGAAGAAGTCAAATCTCGTCTTGATGTTGTAAGAACAAATTTATCTCGTCATACAGTAGTTTCTCACGATATCTTACATACATTGTTTAAATACAATACTCATGCACTTGGTGAAGCTTTAATTCAAGAAGTCACAGGACATCTTTTAGACTACAAGCCTTCTAAAATAATTGGATTTTTTATTCTCTTAGCGGTTGCAAGAACAACCAAAGATAAAGAAGTTTGGAAAGTCTACAAAGAATGTAAAGAAGTTTTGCAAAAGTGTAAAAAAGAAATTGGTTATCGTAGCCCATTAGATTTTTTAGAGAGTGATTTAGAAGAAGTAAGGCAGAAATTTAATATTGGAGAAGTACCGCTTTATGAAAAATTTGAAAAAAAATATCACAATTATTTTTATCCTGACTCTTGTCGTAGTATAGAAAAATATGTTCACGCAATAAACGAAAAAAAAGAAAGTAGGTTAGAAGAAATATGACATGGAATTTTCCTTTATTAAGAAAATTAATTAACTTTTACAAAAATTACGGATTAATTAATACAATTCTATTTGTAATCTTTGTATTCTTAGGAACTAAAATAATAATTATTAATGGGTTTATTTATGCTGCTAACTTTCTATTTGGTTTTGGTTGGAAGTATGCTCCTGTTCTAGATTATTTAAATTTAATGGTTTATTTATGAAATTAATTACGTCAACAACAGATAAAACAAAAGCAGAATTTACACAAAGTAATAACTTTTTTACTCAAGAAGAATTACATCAGATACAAAATATAATTGATAAAATAGAATTTCAAAAAGCTACTACACAAAATTCTAATAGTGATGTTAGAAATTCTAAAATTAAATGGTTATATGAAAACTCAGAAACAAAGTTTTTATTTGAAAAATTAGGAATGTTAGCAGTTACTGTTAATAATCAATTTTATAACTTTAAATTAACTGATTTAGCAGAAGCTGTGCAATACACAGTTTATGAACCTGATATGCATTATACCTGGCATGTAGATAGTGGAGTTGAATCATTATTACCTAGAAAATTAAGTATAACAGTACAGCTTTCAAATCCAGATGAATATGAAGGTGGTGATTTACAAATATGGACTGGAGGAGCACCAAAAAATGCTCCTAGGGAACAAAACTGTGCTGTTTGTTTTCCAAGTTTTAGATTACATAGAGTTACACCAGTTACTAAAGGAATAAGAAAATCATTAGTAATTTGGGTTGGTGGACCTTCATTTAAATAACAAATTGTTGTAAATTTGAATTGTTTAGTGATAGAATGATCTGCGAAATAGAAGGAAGAAAAATGTTAGGATTTCACCCATTAGGTACGCAAACTTTTAGCAGCGCACTACCTTTTGTTGATATACAGGCAACAACAAATTTAGTGAGCACAGCAATAGGAAGTGCTGTGTCTAATCCAACAGTTGTTATATCAAGCGCTAATTTAGAGATGACCGCGGCCCAAGGATCGGTGACCGGGAGTCAACTCCCAATAATCGCATTTCCTAGCGGAAATGAGTTAGCAGCGGGAATCAATAGCGTTGCACCCTTTACATGGGCTCAAGTTAGTGATACAACTAATGAAACATGGTCTCAAGTCAGTCAAGCTAGTAGTGAAACTTGGACGGAAGTAAGTGATACAACTAATGAAACATGGTCTCAAGTCAGTCAATCTAGTAGTGAAACTTGGACGGAAGTAGATGATTCAACTGGTGGTAGTGAAACCTGGAGTAAAATATAATGGCATCAACATATTCGGATAGATTAAAAATAGAACTTATTGGAGACGGAGAACAGTCAGGTTCTTGGGGTACTACAACTAATAACAATTTATCACAATCTTTAGAGCAAGCAATATCTGGAGTATTGCCTATTACAACTAATGGTAATTCTACTCTAACATTAACAACAGGCAGTGGTCCACAGGCACAAGCTGAAAATCAATCTAGACAAGCAGCAATTGTGTTTCACAGTGCTGATCAAAACTGCACTGTTACTTTTCCTGATGTAGAAAAAACATATTTTTTACGTAACGCTAATACAGCATACAGAATTACAGTAACGGATGGAACTGACACTTTTGTATTAGAACCAAATAGAAGTTATTATTTAGTTCATGATGACACAGCAACTAGTGCTTTTACAGGTGCAAAATCATGGTACGAATTAGAAACAAGCGGTGGAACATGGATTGAAAAAACATCTGCGTACACAGCATTTGCTGGAGATAATATTTTTGTAGATACAAGTGGTGGTGCAGTGACTGTAACACTACCGGCATCACCATCACAAGGTGATGAGGTTTCTTTTGTAGATTCAGAAGGAACATTTGATACTAATGCACTAACCGTAGAACCTGGAAGTGAAAAAATTATGGCACAAACAGCAGGTGATGAAATGGTGGTGGCAACAGAGAGCGCTGGATTTACACTGGTGTATCAAGATTCAACTTTTGGATGGAGGTTTAAGGATCACTAATGGCAACTTTTACATACGAATCGTTAAAGAATAAATTTTTAAACCCAACCGTTAAAGGTAATTTAGACTTACTTGATGATGGTGGCATTATTAAAATTGGTGCTGACGATGATTTACAATTAACACATTCTGGTTCTGCTGGTACAATTACAAACGATCCAGGTGATTTAACTTTTGATGTCGCTGGAGATATAGTTTTAGATGCTGACGGTGGTGATGTTATATTAAAAGATGGTGGAACAGAAATTGGAAGATTTGCTAATTCAAGTTCTGATTTAGTAATTAAGTCCGCTGTGTCCGATAAAGACATGTTGTTAAAAGGCAACGATGGCGGTTCTGAAATAACTGCATTAACTCTTGACATGTCTGCTGCAGGAGCTGCTACGTTTAACAACACTGTAACTGCTAATGCTGGAATAATTGTAGATAACATAACGATTGATGGAACAGAGATAGATCTATCATCTGGTACTCTAACAATTGATGTTGCTGATAATATAACATTAGATGCTGATGGCGGTAATATAAATCTTAAAGATGATGGAACTGAGTTTGGTTCTTTATCTAATTCCTCAAGTGATTTTGTAATCACTTCTGCTGTTCAAGATAAAGACATTATATTTAAAGGCGATGATGGTGGTTCAGCTATCACAGCACTAACTCTTGACATGTCCGCGGCCGGCGCTGCAACATTTAATAACGAAGTTACAGCATTCTCTGACGAACGATTAAAAACAGATATAAAAACTATTGACAACGCATTAAGCAAAGTATGTGACATGCGTGGTGTATACTTTAACAGGGACGGTGCAGCAAGGACCGGGGTTATCGCACAAGAGGTACAAAAAATCTTACCTGAAGTAGTACACGACAAACAAGAATACTTAAGTGTAGCTTATGGCAACATGGTTGGTGTTCTTATCGAAGCAATCAAAGAGCTTAAGAAAGAGGTTGAAACACTAAAGGAGTCTAAGTAATGACTATCAAAGCTAGTGGTTCACTAAATACTACAGAAATTGTTGCAGAATGGGGTGGCTCTCAGCCAAATAGTTTATCCGAGTATTATTCTGCAGGATCGTTAGTTTATGCTGGGGCGGCTGATGGTAGTGGTAATGCCATACCTAGTTCAGGTAATCCAATTAATTTTTCTGATTTTTTTGACACTACAAAATTTGTAACCACAAGTGAGTCATCTACAACAGGTACAGTTACTGTCCCAACAGACGCTAATGCAATTTATATTGTAACAGCGTTAGGAGGTGGCGGTGGCGGTGTTGCTGGTAATGATTATGATTCAGCTGGTGGAGAATCTGCTGGTGGTGGCGGTGGTGGAGGAGCATACGCTGCTGGAGTATATTTAACTGTTACTGCAGGAGAAGATCTAACTATATCTGTTGGCAGTGGAGGTTCTGCTGGAGCGTCAAGTGGTTTTACATATAATGGTGTTGCCAGTGATGGTGGAGCAACAACAGTTGTTCGTGAAAATGGCACAACTATATTATCTGCTGGAGGTGGCGGTGGAGCTCAGTCTATTAATGGTTCAGTGTCAGGACCACGTGTTACACACGTTCAAGGTTCGGCCGGTGCTATTTCTGTATCTGGTCAAGTTACGTCAGGCACAACAACCTCAGGTGTTTCTGTATCTTCTGGAACTACAGCTGCTGGTAGCGCTGGAACCATAGGAGCAGATTGTAGTGGTGACAACTGTAGAATTGATGGTAAAGCTGGAGGTAACAGTGGAGCAGGTTCTGGTGGTGGCTCTGGTGGTTCTTCATCAGGTAGTGGTACAGACGGAACAGATGGCACTAATGGTGGCGGTGGCGGTGGTGGCTCTGCTCAAATTCCTACTATTGGCAGAAGACTTGGTGGTGACGGCGGTAGCGGATCCATAAATTACCAATTTGTGAGGATTGTATAATGCCATTAGCTTCAATAAAATTTGCACCAGGGTTTGATAAACAAAGCACTGAGTATGGTGCCGAAGGTAAATGGATTGATGGTGAGAACATACGTTTTCGTTATGGTAAACCAGAAAAAATAGGTGGTTGGACAAAACTTACAGGCGATAAATTAATAGGAGTGGAGCGTGATCAGTTTGCTTGGTCTTCGCTCGATGGCACAAGACACTTGGCTCTTGGAACAGATAGAAAATTATATTTGTATATTGAAGGAGCTATTTCAGATATTACACCTGTTCGTGCAACAGAAAGTAATCTTACAAATCCTTTTGTTACTACTAGTGGATCAGCTGTTGTAACTGTAACTGATTCTGGTCATGGTGCAACGGTAGGTGATTTTGTTACATTTAGTAATGCATCAGCTGTTGGTGGTCTTGACATGAACGCAGAGTTTGAGGTCACATCTGTTATTAGTCCTAGTCAGTACACTGTTACTCATTCAAGTAATGCTAGCTCAAGTGCAACTGGCGGTGGATCGAGCACCGTGGATGTAGAATATCAAATTAGTGTTGGACCAGAAACAAACATTTATGGTTATGGTTGGGGTGTTTCAGCATGGAACGGTGTAAATGGAACGCTTATAACTGACGCAGTTAATATGGGCAGTGGTATAAACAACAGTGCAACAACACTAACCGTTGATGATGGCAGTAAATTTGCAAGCGGTGATTTTATTTTAGTAGGTCAAGAGATTATGAAAGTTACAGGTGTGTCAAGTAATAACCTAACTGTGACTCGTGGAATAGCAACTATTAATACTACAACCACAGTTGCTTCAGGTTCTTCTCCTGGTAATACTGCAAGTAGTCACGTAGCAGCGGCTCATGCTGATGATGCAGTTGTTACAATTATACTAGATGTATCAAACTCAGCTACAAACTACATAGGTTGGAACAAGCCTTCTACACAAACAGAAACAACCATTGATTCTAGATATTGGGTATTTGAAAACTTTGGTGAAGATTTACTAGCGCTTGCTAGTAATAGTTCTTTGTATCGTTGGGATAAATCGGCAGGAGCATCTACTAGAGCTGCAGTTGCTAGTGGAAATGCACCAACAGCATCTAGACATTTAATATTATCTACACCTGACAGACATTTAATTTTAATGGGTACAGAAACAACAATAGGCAGCACAACGTCACAAGATGATTTATTCCTTAGATTTTCTAACCAGGAAGATTTTACAACATGGTCTCCTTCTAGCATAAATACAGCTGGGTCATTTAGAATACAAGATGGTTCTAAAATAATGACAGCTGTAAGGTCTAGGGGTTCTATTTTAATATGGACAGATACATCAATGCATTCATTGCAGTTTGTAGGACCACCTTTTATATTTGGTCTTAATCAACTTGCAGCTAACTGCGGAGCAGTGTCTGCGCATTGTGCCGTTGATGTAAATGGCACAAGTTTTTGGATGAGTCAGCAAGCTTTCTATATGTTTGATGGTGCTGTTAAAAAATTACCCTGTACAGTGCAAGATTATGTGTTTGATGATTTTAGTATTACACAACAACAATTAGTATATGTAGGATTAAACACAGACTTTAACGAAATAACTTGGTTCTATGCTAGTGAACAATCTGACTTTATAGATCGTTCTGTTACATATAATTATTTAGAAAATCTATGGTATACAAATTCATTGGCTAGAACTACATGGTTAGACAGAGGTGTGTATCAAGTGCCTTATGCTACAGAATATGAGCCTACAACTTTAGGAACGACTCCAACTGTTCTTGGTTTAACAGACGGTGCGTCTGTTATTTATTCTCATGAAGACGGTAATAATGATGACGTTAATGCCATTGAATGTTTTTTACAATCAGGTGATTTTGACATACAAGACGGCGAAGACATGTTGTCTATTGGTCGTTTTATACCTGACTTTAAACAACAAAAAGGCAGTGCCGATGTGTTGTTAAGTTTTAAAAATTATTCACAAACAACAAGTACTACAGCGTTGTCATCAGCAATGTCAGCTACTTCACCGTCAGGTTCTGTTATATCATTAAAAGATTCAAATGAATTTCCACTAGAAGGAACTGTATTGATTGGAACAGAATTAATTACATACACAGACAATAACAAAACAACAAATGAATTAGGTGGCACCATAACTAGAGGCACAAATGGAACGTCAGCTGTTGCTCATGCTAGTAACAGAAAAGTTACAAACTACACAAATGTTAGAATAAATGCATCTACTGTAACACCTACAACTACAAAAATTGATACGCGTGGACGTGGTCGACAAGCAAATATTGTTATATCTAGTAGTGCTGTTAATGATCAATGGAGATTTGGAACATTGCGATTAGATGTAAAACCAGATGGAGGACGCTAATGGCTAAGATAATAGTAGGTCGATTACCACAAGCAACAACAGAATATGAACGATCACAGTTTGACATATTAATTCGTGAACTAGAACAAATTGTAACACAGTTAAACTTTAGTTATGAACAACAATCAAAAGATGAAAATTTAGCAAGGAGTTGGTTCGTTGGCTGATACATTTTTATTAAAACCAGTTGATTTAACAACTACGGATGCGACCACAATATATACTGTGCCGACAACAGATGATACAACTGTGCCTGCTACACCGTCCACTACATCTATTATTAAATCAATACGCGTGGCCAACGATTCGGGGAGCGCGGACACAATTACACTAACATTAACAAGAAGTTCTGCGGTATTTGCAATAGAAACGGTGAAATCAGTTGCAGCTAATACGTCAATGGAAGCGTTATCACAACCGTTAGTAGCTAACGAAGGCGACATAATAAAAGCCACTGCAGCTACAGCCAACAGATTACATGTGCTATTATCAGTGTTAGAGATTACATAATGAAGTTAATTAAAGAGGGCAAGCCTATATCATATACGACTGTAAATGGTCAAGAAATACCTGTAATTCAACCTGAAGTTTATCAGAGAATTTATTGCAAAAGTTGTGAGAATGAGGTAGATTCAGAAGAACAAGCAATCGGTAACTGTTCGGGCTGCAATAGCCCTTGGTCCGAGGTCCTTGTCAAAGACATAACGGTACGTGTTTTAGAGATGCCGCCAATAGGAGCTGAGTCGGGAGACTAAGCTAACAAGTTTAACCACCTTGCGTAAAATATGGATGACATAAATGACATACTAGACGTTATCGATTTGTACAAAGATGACTATCCGATATGGCAGAACAATAAAGTCAAAGAAATATTTTAC
>Ga0098042_1000967_pt1 | contig 11023 bp, 21 predicted proteins | sample 9_EtaG_FD_75066 | JGI IMG/M metagenome (GOLD analysis project Ga0098042, IMG submission 75066) | Marine viral communities from the Subarctic Pacific Ocean - 9_ETSP_OMZ_AT15188 metaG | ecosystem: Environmental > Aquatic > Marine > Oceanic | place: Pacific Ocean | collected 2015-01-10
GTCAATAACATAAATATTGTTATTTTCATCAACTCCAATGATCATAATGACCGAAAAGTCAGAATCTCGCCTAACAGAATCAGTAGCAGGGTCAACACCAGCAAAAATATTAACAGGAATTGCGTTTCCATCAGTAACTACATAACTAATATTGGTTTCATCGTCATATTTATAGTGTCCATCCCAATATTGTATGTGTTTCATGCTAAAGATTGAATCTTCAGCACTCTGTACTTCCATCATGTATTCTTGATAGAATTTTTGTGGCTGTCCAGAATCTTGATAGAATTTCTTTTTTTCTTCTAGCTTAGATGGCGGAAACCAAGAATCCCATAAAGAATTACCTTTTTTATCAATTGCTTTATAGGTCTTGACTGTCCACGCAAAATCTTCTTTCTGTCGTGATGCTTTTTCGTAATTAGTTAAAAGATTATTAATAAAGGAATCATAATGCACAGGAGTACCGTTAATACGCAACCTGCCAGTATGAGGCTCCAAAGCAGGATAAACAACCGCAGTGATAAGGTTATTGTTCTTTGCTCTAGCTTCTGGAGTAATTGTATTATTCTCATCTTCAAAGTCATCCAATATTACCAAGTCATAGCGTTTGTGGAGCTTTGCACCTCCCCTAATACCTGATATGTTAGATTTGCACAGAAGTTTGTGTCCTGAACTAAGCTCAATATCTTCTTCTGTCCATTTACGTCCTTTTAGATTGCCAAAGTAATATTTTATCCTGTCATTAAATTCCAAATGGTGTTTAATGTAGTCCATATTACCAGTAGCAAGTTTAGCCGTAGCAGATACCCATCCATAGAATAACGGCTCTTTTGTGGTGAACAAGAAAGACCAAAGAATGTCACATTTAGTTAAAACCGTTTTGCCGTGACCTCTTGGCATAATAACTGCTAACTGCTTTGTTTCTTTATCCATAATAGAGTCAGCAATCTCATAGTGAAACCAAGGAGTTTCAGAACGCATATAGTCGTCAGGCAAAAATAGTTTGCCAAACGCAATCATATCCTTGGAGGCTTCTAGTAGAGCTTGTTCAGCTTTACTTACATTTTGAGTGTTTATATTCAAAAAGTTTCGAGTAAAATCTTAACTTCTTCCCAAATCTTATCGTCTTCTTTGGTTTTAGTAGCTTTTACAGCATGATCACCTACCATAAGAAGCAAGCCTTTCATTCCGTGTTTTTTTACTAAACGCTGTAATATTCTTTTAAGCATATTATCCCTTTCCGTTCATGCGACCTTTGATGTACGACAAATCGTCCGTTACGTCATTCATTTCTTTGACAATATCTTCACGATGTCTTTGTGCCGCTTCATCTGAGCGTACATGTCGGTCAATTAGTTTGATGTTAATGGTATGCAAATTCTCAATCTTAGAGGACATCTTTGCAATGTCTTGTCGTATGTCATCTAGGTCGTCATTTTGCATTTTTTGTGATTTAATTAAATTCATTATCATTAGAATAAATAGAGCTACGATTACACCAATCGCACCATACTCCGCATATGTTTCCATCATTTTTTATTTTCTTTCGGTTTTGGTTTTTCTTTATCGTACCCTGTATTCTTTGCTTTATTTAAGTCTGCTAATGTGATAGGATTATCTGGCATCTTGTTTGTCCAATTCTGATAAATATTGGTCTAGATTTGTCAACTTTACTCCAAGCATTGCAGCAAGCGATCCTTTAAATGATTTGATAGTAAAATGATTTAATGATAGTCTTGGAGGCGCACCTGTACCCCGTGCAGTTCTATGAATTTGTGGCATAGGTTCGCCAACCATTTTACCTGTAGCTCTAAGCTGTTTAAAAAATTGTCTAGTTATTTCATTTAAAACTTCTTCTTCATCTCTTCCTTGAGCTTTTCCTTTTTGTAGTGCTTTGTGTAAAGGAGAATATCTTCCAGACCCTAAAGTTATGCGTTTTTGTCTGCCACCGGGATTAAATACTATTTCCTTACCCTGTTTTAATACGTTTCTAGTCAACACGTAAAAAGAATCCATAGTTAACAAATCTTCTTTTGCAACCCATGGTGTATCTCCCATTCTCTTAAAAAGATTGCTTAATATTTTTCCTGAATGAGCGGTGCTACCTTGTCCTTGTACGTAAAAATTAAAGTTTGCTAGTTTATTATATCTTTTACCACTCTGTGATATTTGGGGTACTAAATCAAAAGATAGGTTAGCAAGATTCTCACTATATTTAAATTTGTCTTGAGGTCTTATTGACATACTATGCTTTGAGCCTTTAAAAATAGTTGAGCCATCTAAACCTCTCATATTAAAAGGAGTAATATTGTGCGTAAGGGCAAACTCTTTATCTCTCATTACAAATTTTCCTTTTTCATGAGTAGCCTTAGGAAACAACTTTGTAACGCTTGGATGTTCTATTTTTTTATTAGCTTTCCAAATAGTATGAGTTTTAGACCAAGTCTTATCATCCCACTTACCTTGACCTGGTAAGAATTTGTTTACAACAGCTTTTATTTTTTTTCCAGAAGAACCTAAATCCACTAATTTTACGCCTTGTTGTATCCCTTTAACTGTTCCTGCAAAAGGAGTAGTCAACCCCTCAGCTAAATCCCTAGATAGTTCTTTTATAGCATCTGGGTCATCCATTAGCGTAGATTGACGCATAGTCGATTTCATCTTAGGCATATAGGAAGTTGGGTCTACATTGGTTCGAGTAGCATCGCTAGGAGAACCAGAAAATTCTAAATTTTGTAGTAAATTATGATTTGGTTTGTGTGGCATCAGAAACGTCCCCTTTTAATGCAGGGCGTTTGGCTGATTCCAACATCTTATCATCGAATCCTTGGAATAATGCTCCAGTAACTTGAGTGACTTTTTGCTTAGGGATAACTTCGGCAGCATCCCATAACATAGATAATGCTTTAAGGCGGTCATTGGATCTATCAGCGTTCTCAGCTTCCAACTTTACACCTTTGATTAAATAACTTAGGTCAATGCCTTGGTCTTTTAATACCTTATCGAGTTCTTCTTTTACAGCACTCACAATACGCTCCTGTTTTACAAGGACGGCTGATTTCATCTTAGCATATTGAACATTATCTGTTCCAAATGCTCTCTTATAGGCATCTTCGGGAGTGAATCCGTTAGCGATTAATTTGGAGAAGACTGCTTCATTGGCAGTCAAATAGTTACGGGTCTTAATTCTTTTAGCAGTATTGTTAGAAGCTGTTGCAGAAAAAGAATAGATATTTTCACGTCTTTCCGTGTCCATCTTATCTGTTTTTCTACACAGGTATGTACCTGTACAGGTTCCTACATACTTGATTGGATATTTGCCTTGATTCAAAACTTGATTACAGCGCAATATCTGCACTACGTTATCATCGTCAGCACGAACCCAATCGCCTATTTCTCCTTTTCGCCAATTGTCAACTATCTGTATCCCTTGCGGGATTTCGTCTTCACTCTCGAAAACAGGGTGAGTCTTTTTGCCAATCTTATATTGGCGCATCTAGCTTTCGCCTATACATTCTCCGGGAAATGGAACACATAGTTCCGCGATTAGATGGGCATCGTCTATTTTTTGCATCACATAAGCACTAGCAGTTACAGAAAGTGGGTGATTTCTTTCTTCGTCTACAGTTTCTTTCAAAGACTCTAGTTCACCAGTTTTATCATCATAAATGATGGTTAATGTATATTTTTTCATTTGCTAATTTCGCAATAGTATTATATACAAGGGAAGAACGACTTTTAATTATTTATTTTAATATTTCTGAAATTCCTTCTTGCGCCATATATACTAAAATGTTTACCCTAAGGCGTAGCAAAAGCGCACTCTTTTTATATAAGTTTGTGCTTTTTTTGTCTACCGCCCCAAAAAAATCCGTCCCTAATGCCCAAAGTACAGGGTACTATGTATATAACGGATTATTCCTTCTCTACAGACTCCTCACACAGACATACATATTCCCACAAGTCCAAAAGTTCAAAAATTTGCACAAAATGTTACGCACCTAATATTGATAGCAAGCGGGCTTGCATCGGATGTTCGTTTCCGATTTTTCGTTATCATCCAAAATCAAATAGGAAAGGATTGAATTGTATGTCACAATCAAAATCTACCAACAAACCATCCTCACAGTCCACCGACACCTCAGTGAAAGAGCAAGCTCTTCCAACTCAGGGTGTCAATGTGACTTTCTACGTCAAGCGTGGAGCGTCTGGTCGTTACTACGCAACTCCAGACAAGTGGACAGACACCATGATGGACTTGCCATCAGGCAAGAAAGTCGAAGCTCGTGCTGTCATGGGCACTAAGAAGGGTCTCCCTTCAAACTGCCCCAACTCCGTTCTGATTCCAGAAGAAGTTGATCCACCAACGCTTGGTTCACTAGAAAGTCTTAGGGTGAACTGGAACTCTATCACAGAGAATACTATTCTCTTTGTTCAGAGTTAGTCAAAGGAGCTTACGCTCCTTTTAGAACTGTTATAAATGGGCATAAGTAAAGTCTAGGGTACACCCACATCTAATGTATTCCTATCTCTCCCTTTGCTATGCCCTTTATGGCATCACATTAATTCACACAATATAGGTTTAAAAATGATAAATAATATAAATAAAAGAATAGAAGATGCGGTGTACTTCGTAAAAGCAAGTAGAAGAAATGATATGAATGATAAAGATATTTTATTTCTAATGAGTCTACACCTTCTTGTACCTCATCTTAATTACACACAATCAGAATTAGTAGTAAATATAATCGAACAAGGAATAGCATAAAATGAGAAAATTACCAGACTTCAACCTAGACCCACAATGGATAGAATTAAAAAAACAGATGGGTATCGACACTTTAGAAAATACTGTAGTATCTCAAGAAAAGATAATCAGACGACAAGAGAACGAGCTACATAACTATAGACAAGGCGAAATGAAACGTTATAACAGCTTACCAAACAAAATATACAGACTAATCAAATCAATCAGAAAGGCTTAAACATGACTCCGTCCAAAGAACTTATGCAACAGAAATTATTTAACATTATCCCTAACAACACCATTAGCTGTATCGGTTGGGATGCCGATATAGATGAGGATGGTGCATTATTTATAGAACCATGCACATGTGATACTTGTAGAGCAGTCTATGTAGCAGAACAAGTAACAAGTCGTGAATTAGAAACAAATTTATTAATAGATGACAATATCAGTATTAATGGCAAAAGGTTGTCATCATGAACATAGATACTCAAACTCAAATATTAAAACTAGTGCAAGAAGGTCTAGAGTATAAAAAAGAAATAGAATTGGCAAAAGATCATACTAAAATATTTAATAAATGTATGGTTTTTGCCCTTGATGCTGTAGCTAGTCATGACTTGTTTTTACGTGACCATGAATTATGTAAAGCTAAACCATATAAAGAATTAAATGAAGACCAACAATACGATTGTATGGTCATGTTTACAGCTTACGATGGTTATGATTATAGTTATGAAGCAATGGAATGTCAAAAAGCATTAGCTAGACACGTCGAAGAAGACATACAAGAACAAATAAAATATGAATTAGAGCATCCTAATGAAATAACTGTTAAGGGAGTGCGATATGTCAGAGCATAACATAACATTATTAAATATTTATGAGGAGAAATAAATAATGCAACCAATAGATAAAGTACTCGATGTAGTACAAAATAAAATAATTAAACCTGCATTAGAGCAAGGTAAAACAGTAACTAATACATTTAATGTACCAGTTAGAACTAATCATAAAATGTCTATCAAAGCTGTCAGATTATATAAAATGGGCGAAGCTATGTGGGTATTTGATGATGAACCAGAAAATATATATGGTGAGGCATTTGTAAATGGTGCAGATAAAGCAATAGAATTAGCGATACAACATGAATATGGTCATAAACATCAAAGCGGTGATGAATATGTTCTAACATTTTCTGACATAGATTATGATACTAATTATGAACTCATATTAGACCATCATAATGATACTGAACTTGATTCTTATTGGAAATTTATGATTCGTGATGGACATGATAATAAAGTCGAAGTGCTACAAAAAGTATGGCTATGCCCAACATTCCACACATATTTCGATACAGATACAAGAAAAATATACTTTGACATAACCAAATGCCCGAAGGAGTAAACATGATAAAATGAATATAGATAATCTAATTGATCAACTCATTGAGACTAAAGTGTCAGTTAAGCGTAAAAGCGGATTTGACAGAGACATGCTAAATAGCTGTAACGATAGTCTCAATGAAATAGGGCTTGAAGTCGATATAAATGGTAGCGTAGTCAATACTTGGGATAAACCCGGTGAAGACCCAACATTCGACATTCAAGAATCACAAGCAACAGGTAATTAACTTAACAGGTAGCAGATGTTAACAACAATTTGGACAATCATTATAACATTGGTAGCAATTAGGCTATACAAACGTTCTCAACGATACAAGCTAAAATATATTGAGCAGATTAAAATAAATAATCGTTTACGCGGTCAAATAGCTTTTCCTAATCAGGAATTAAAAGAGAGAAAAGTTGATATAGCACCCGATGGTACCCCAATGTTTGTTTAAATACCAGATAAAGTGTAGGGTGTTTAATAAGTGTGAGTAGTAAATGAATCAACAATACCAATAAAATCTACTTTTAAAACGCACCCTACATACAGAATTGGTGGTACTTATCTAAAGCAAACGAAGTCCTGAGTAGATAAGCTAAGTAGATACCAGGAAACTAGACTATAAAATAGATTTGCTAGTCACTCAGTTTGTATGATTAAAAAGCCACCAAATCAATAACAAATGCTACCTCAATCTATGAGGTAAATATGGCTGACAACATAATACGTCTTCCCTTTAATCAAATAATAAATAAAGGTGACAAAGACAATATAACGCTTATCAAACAAGAAGTTGGTGAAGGCGGTAAGCTACGTAAATATGGTCTTAAAAAGACTGTTAACAAAAAAGGTATAAAGACCAAAGTACCTAAGCAATATCAAGGTGCATGGACATTAAATATCGATGTAGTAGCAAATCACAAATTTGATACCATTATATATCTAACACCCGAATTCCAATACAAAATAACCAAAGAGAAAGCTTGGAAAAAAGGCAAGATAGATAATTTCAATGGCGAAAATAAAATCATAATACCATGTCGATATTTTGACGTGACTACATGGATGGGTGCGTAATGACTGGTAATAATGAAAAGATCAAGAAAGTAATCGAAGAACGATTAGAACAAGGCAATATAAAGTTTAATCAAGAAATGCCACTTGATGGACAAATGAATAGAGACAATGCACAAGAGCTGTATGAAGAAGTAATGGATAGTCTGCTTTACTGTGCTGCTTTAATCCAATCAGATATTACTACTAAAGAAAAATATAAAAAAGCATACCACATACTTATGGGTGGGTTTGACTCAATGCCACGCGAAACGAGAGAAAAAATCCATAAACAATTAGAGGAAATAAATCTATGAAACTAGATGAAAGCATACTTCAAACTAAAACAGCAAGCCATTTGATAGACATAATTAGATGTATCCATAAACCAGAAGAGCAAACAGCAGAATTAAATCTATCTATACGTCGTGTATTCAAAGAACAACACAAAGCTCATGAACGAATGGACGACTATCAACATCGAGGTCTTGTTAATCAATCAAGAATAAAGCAATCAAGGAGAGATGATGCAAAACCCAATCAAAATATATGAGAGCTATCTAAATCAAAAGGATATAGATAAGAACAAATCTCGTAAAGAAAAATTAAATGGTCGATTTACTGCTTCGGGAGCAGGAATGTGCCATAAAAAACAATGGTATCTAGTCAATAATGTAGAACCTAAGATGAAAAGCACTCCAAGCTTACGACTGCTTAGGCTTGGTACAATCGTAGGTCAGGATTTTGACAAAGCTATGAAATGGTATGAGGATAAAACTGACTACAAACTGTATTCAGAACATCCTGTTACCTGCCCTCGCCTCAACCTTCATGGAAATTTTGATTTATTAGTCGTTGATAAAGACAAAAAAGGTCATTTATACGATTATAAAACAATAAATATGTGGGGTTGGAGAGAATTATTCGGTAAAGGGTCTTTTGGCTCACCCAAAGATCATTACAAACTCCAACTCGGCACATATGCGTTCATGTTGGAAGAGGCGAAAGAATTATGCGATGAGGTAACGGGTATGACATTGGTCTATTACAAGAAAGACGATAGCGTAATTAAGACCAAAGAAATACCGTTAGAAGCTAAAGAACTTGCAGAACTTTATTGGACAAGAGTTCACGAGAATATGTATCAGCGTAAAGAAGAACCACCTGTATCTATGGACAGATTTACTCCTATGGATACATGGGAATGTAATGGTTATTGCGATTACGCAGATATTTGTCCATCACCCTATAAAAAACATAAATAACAGAAAGGACATTGTATGTCAAAGATAAATGCAGATACATCAGGCACATTATCAGTATCTACAAATGATTGGTATAATAATGTTGTAGACATTCAGCACGATAGTATGTCACATAGTATTGCCAATTTAACCAAAGCTCAAGCAAAAGTAATGGCTAAAGCATCTACAGTAAGTAGAGATGCAGAAGGTCAATACTCTTACACATCTATGGATGCTTTATTGCCTAAAATAAAGAAAATGTTAGCCAACGAAGGTATATCATTCTTTCAAATGCCAGTAGGTGATGCTAATGAGATTGGCATAAGAACAATATATTCTCATTCTTCAGGCGAATGGATCTCATCTTCTTATAGAGTACCTATCGTACCCAATGCAAGAGTTAGTGTATATCAAAACTGTGGTCAAGCAATAACATATTTCAGACGTTATGCGCTTATGTCATTTGTTGGTCTTGCAAGCGGTAAAGATGATGATGGTGCATTAAAAGAACCAGCGTTAACTAAAGCAGAAATAGACTATTTAAAGCAGTTAGCAAATAAAATTGAAAAACTATTTCTTCAAAAAGCTATTAACGCTGAAAGAAAAGCACATTTAATAGAGTTTTATTTGACATCAGTGAAAAAAGACCCTTCTCAATTTGAGAAAATGACAGGTTTATTAGAGAAAACACTAGATGAAATAATTATCGAACAAAAAACAAAACCAAAACAGACAAAGAAAGTGAGTAAATAAATATGCCTATGCTAGGAATAGAAAACGACATTATTACATCAAAATCAAAGGATGATACCTGCCCCCCAGGAAAATATTGTGTACGTATCAAACAAGTTAACACGCCAGACCAAGCAAACTTTAAATCACTTGTAGATAAAGTGTATCAAAAAGGTAAAAAACAAGGCAAAAGCTATGATATGATACTTGTAACACTAGAAGTTGACGGGGAAAGACATTCTGATTGGAAAGAAAAATGGTTATCCTTAAGACTTTGGGTTACAAAAGATCTCGGTACTGATTATGCCGCATTTAAAGAATACAATGGTATGTGGATAAACTTTTTGAATCATAGCGGATACATGCAATTAACTGGTAAACCAAATGAATACCCTACAGGTTATGATGAGATTAAAGCAAATCTAAAGAAATTTGTTGGACTGCCATTGGTTGTAACTGTAACAGAAGAACCTTCTTATAATGACACAACTAAACTGGTGAATGATATTTCATGGATTGACCCATGGAATGATGCACCTGCATATGTGCCTAAACCTGAGCCTAAACCTGAACCAGTTCTTACAGAAGAAGAAGAAGAAGACGATTTGCCCTTCTAAATAACTGTCTCATAAGAGGAGGGTGAAGTAAGGATAATACCGCCTGAAACGAAAGAGTTTTTCATTCTCTTTCACACGCTACCGGTCTCCCTCCTCTATCCTCTATTAGAAAGAATAACATGAAAGAAAACCAAACCCCTGTACCTGTAAGAATAACACCTGAACAGGTATCTCAAGTCTTAGGTGGCAGTAAGCTAACCTATGAAATTAAAAATAACACCCAAAAAACAACCGTAATCATTTCGCTAGACAAGTATGGTGATTACAAGGAGAAATAATGAATACAATACCTATATCTGAGTTAGTAGTAAAAAGTAATGTAAGAGCTGGTAATAGAAATAAAGATGCCGACTATAAAAAGCTCAAAACGAGCATTAAAGAACTTGGCATGTTGACACCAGTTTTGTTCTACATTGATAAAAATAAAAAAAAAGTCATTTTTGATGGACATCAACGAGTACAGATCGCTAGAGAATTAAAGCATAAAGCTGTTCCTGCTTATGAAACTGATAATAAACTGGTAACGACCAATGGTGAAATGGATTCATTGCGACAAACAAATATCAATACAGAAAGAGTCAATATGGATATAGTTGATGGAGTCATTGCAGCTCAAAACATTATCAAAGAACAAGGTATTAAAACAAAGAAACAATTGAGTAAATATCTTGGTAAATCAGGTCAATTTATTAATCATGTTGCACAATTAGCCAATCTTCATGAATCTATCGTTGAGCATTTAAGTAGAACACCTAATAGGCATTTAATATGGCAACAAGATGAATATGGTGATTTAGAAGGTTTCTTACATGAGTTGTCTGTTTTACCCAATGAAACTCAATCAGAACTATACTTAAGATTTCGTGATGAGCAAGTTACCTCAGAAAGATACGATATTACATGGTTAGATGAGTTTCATAGCTTCTATTGCAACGAGTACGATCAACCAAGCCATAAATTAAAAGAAATTGCAAAGTTAGTTGGCATTGATAAAGTCCGTGAATACGAAAATAACAAAAATATCAGTGTTCCCTCTTATAATTACGACATGTTCAAACCTGATGAAGAAAATTTCTGCAATGATAACGATTTTTGGCTAGAAATCTTTTATAATGAACAAAGAGTAGGCGATTATTGGAGAGATATTGACATAAAAGACTATGGTTATGACTCAAAATTCAACATAAAAATGTTTGAATGGGATGAAATGGCAAGAGTGAGGGACAATATTGCAC
>Ga0098042_1000969_pt1 | contig 11011 bp, 4 predicted proteins | sample 9_EtaG_FD_75066 | JGI IMG/M metagenome (GOLD analysis project Ga0098042, IMG submission 75066) | Marine viral communities from the Subarctic Pacific Ocean - 9_ETSP_OMZ_AT15188 metaG | ecosystem: Environmental > Aquatic > Marine > Oceanic | place: Pacific Ocean | collected 2015-01-10
AATTTAACTAATCTTTCTGAAAGATTTACAAATCCTTTTGTTGGAATGCAAAACTTTCAATCACAAAGAGAGAATACATTTGAAGATTTAACAATAAATCAAAGAGAAGCTGAATTTTTATCTCAACAACAACAGCAAGGTTTATCTAATACTCTTGGAAGCTTAAGAGGTGCAGCAGGATCTAGTGGTATAGCTGCTCTTGCTCAAGCTGTTTCAGGTGTGCAATCTCAAAATTTACAACGAGCAGCTGCATCTATAGGTCAGCAAGAAGCTGATATTAATCAACAAAGAGCAAGTCAAGAATTTACTTTACAAGGAGCAGTTGCTTCTGAGGCTGCTGTAAATCAACAAACAATTTTAGCGCAAGAAATTGCAAATCAAAGAGCAATAGCTGAAGAAGGTTCTAGAAATCAACTTTTAGCAGCACAACAACAACAACAAAGAGACTTAACTCTTGCAGATTTAGATCTTAGATCACAAATAATTCGTTCTCAAGGAGCAGATATTACTCAACAAAGACAATTTGATAGAGAAGCTACCGCATTAGGTATACAAGCACAAAGAACTGTTGGAGCACAACAAGATTTACAAAACTTACTTAACAGAAGAGTACAAATACTTGGCTCAGTTATAGGTGGAGCAGGAGATGCTGGTGGATCCATTGGTTCTGCTATGATAATGTCTTCTGCTAGTGATAGAAGATTAAAGAAAAACATTAAATTTTTAACAAAATCAAATAAAGGTTATAACATATATACTTTTGAATATAAAAACAAAAAATATGGTGAGGGTATTTATCAAGGAGTTATGTCAGATGAAATACCTATAGAAAATATTATTGTTAATAAAGATGGTTATGACATGGTTAATTATTCTAACTTAGATGTAGAATTTAAAAGAGTTTAATTATGGCAGCAGATACAAATTTAATACGTAGTTTTAAAGGAGCTTACAGTAGACCTATAGCTGATATAACCCCTATTTTGGAGGGTGTAGAAAAAATTAGAGAAAATATAAAACAAAATGAAAAATTAAGAAGAGCAGAGGATGAGAGAATAAAAGCTACAGTAGCTCAATATAAAAATTTATTTCCCAGTGATGCCTCTATGTCAGATTTGCCTTTAGAATATAAACCCATTTGGCAATCTTTTCTTAAAGAAAATAAACAGCAATATTTTGATGATGTTCAACTACTAGCCACTTTAGATCCTAGGTCTCAAGAGTATGATGAAGCAAAAGAAAGAATGGATCGAATAAAAGATTCTTACACAACATTAAGAAATGAGTTTACTAAATTTGGAGAAGGAAAACTCATATATATGAATGATTTAGATAGAGGAATATATGATAATGTAAATTCTCCAAAAGATAAAAATTTAAATAGTCTTCTTTATACAGATAAACTTGATTTAAGAATAGATCAAAATGGTAGACTTTTATTTAGTGGTGATGGTATAGATGAATTTTATTATAATAAACACAAAAAATTATTTAATGAAGAGGTTGGTATTGCTAGATTTATACCTTTAAAAACTAATTTATTTGATCCTATTTATGAAATTTCATTAAAAGGAAAAAAAATTAGTAAAAATGATGATGATTTTAATAGAAATTTAATAAATAAAGCTGTAACTAAATCTAGCAAAGAGGAGTTAGTCTCTGGTCTTATATCACAAATCTTTGCTGATGAAGCAATATCTCCAGATTTAAATTACGAAAGTCAAGATATTATAGATTTATATAGTGATGATGAAGAAAAATCTTCTGCTGCCAGAACAAGGTTAGAGGGAATATTATCTACCAGCCTTATAAACATGTACGAGGCACAAATTACTGCAGGTAATGACGAAAGAGCAAGAGTATTAGAAGAAGCAAGACTTCAAAAAGAGAGCGAAGAAGCAGGAAAACAAACTTTATCAGTTGAGGATCAAAGAGTAAAATCTATAAGAACTGATATTGATACAGTCTTCAGTGTTGATCAAGATATTAAAAAGGAAGAAAAAACAGGAAAAAAAACTTTATCACCGGAGGAGCAAAGAGCTAAAATAAAGGAAGCTATAAGAAGAAAAATAAGAACGGGGTCTTTGCCAAAAAAATCTATTAAAACAGAAGAATCTGTTTCAGATACAAGAAAAAGAAATTTAAGAGATTTAGCTAAACAATATAAGAAAAATTTAAATAAAAGATATGCTAATTTAGGTTTTACTTTTGAAGTTGTAGATAATAAGGAAGGAGTTCCTGTTTTACAAATACTAGATAAAGATCTTGCTCCTTTCCCTCAAACATATCGAATAGATGGTATTAATTTAGATGAAACAAAAGAACTTTTAACTGAATTTTTATTTAATCAAGGATTTAAACCAACAAAAAGTGATCTTAACCCTACTAGTGGTTTAACTTTTTAATAAATAGTATATGAATGAATTTGTAATATTTATTTTACCTGACGGTTCTGAGAAAAAAGTTAAAAGAGAGAATATGGGTGCGTTTAGAATAAATAATCCCGGTTCTAAAATTAAACAGGAAGATGCTGTTGATATTCAACTTAGAAAACAAAAGGAACAAGCAGAGAAGGATTTAAGTGAAGTAGTTAATATAGATAAGCAAGGTAGATCATTATTAAATCAGAATATACCTAAAACTTCATCTTACTATCAAAAATTAAGAGAAGCAGAGCAAGATTTATCTGATGCAGAACTTGGTATAAAATCAAAACAGGAACTTGCTAACGCAACTAAGCAGTCTGTAGATATAATAAGTGATAAATATAAAGATCCAGATTTATTTTCAAAAGAACTTATTTCCAGAGAAGCGCAGTATTTGGGCAAAGGCGTTTATTTGCCTAAAATAGAAAAAGAAGTATATAAAAATTTAACTGATGAGCAAGTTGATGTAGGCTTAAATCTTTACAATGTTTTATCTGAACAATATGGAAGAAATCCTACTCAAGAAGAATGGGAGTACCAATGGAGACAACAACTTTATGATAATGAATTAAGTGAAACAGTCCAAAAAGTAACAATAGAATCAGGTAAAAATTTAACAGAAAAACAAAGAGAAGAAATTGTATCTATAGAAGCTCCAAAAATTAAAGGTATTAGTGAAGAAAGAGATAGAGTAGAACTTTCTATGAGTGAAGTTAGGAAAGTTATAGAACAACAATCTGATCTTCTTGAATCTTCTAATGAATTTAAGTATGTTAATAATTTTGAAAAAGAAATAAAAGACCCTTTAATACAATATATTATAGGAGAAGGAAAGGAGTTTTTTGTAATTAATGATAAAAAAATTCCTAAAGATTTAGTGGATAGATATAATACTTCATTACAATCTGTAAGAGAACAACAAAAAATTATATCTGATCAATATGGTCTGTATGAAAAAGAATATGCTTCTTACAGAAAGCTATCTGATAAGGTTCTTTCAGGTGAAACACAACTTGATATATTAAAAAGAGATTTTGATACTGTAGCAAAGGCTGCTAATTTAAGTAAAAACTTTGTAAAATCATCGGGTATTGGTATTGCTGAGTATGCAAGTGTTTTAATCGCACCAAAAGCGAGACCTTATTTTGCTCAATTAGCAATAGAACATAGAAAAAATGCGGCACAAGAAAAAGCAAGATTTTTACCTGACATTAAATTTAATGAAGCATTTGACAGTGTTGACAATTTTTCAGAATTTATATTACAAGAAGCAGCAATACAAATACCAATAATGGCTTCAATAGCTGTTACTGGTGGAGTAGCTTCTGCTGCTGGTTTAGGGGCTATGGCTTCTAGTGCAGCAGCTGCAACATTTATAGGAGTTTCCTCTGCAGGTTCGCAACTTGGAGATATGGATTATGAGGAAGATTTAGTTAACAACGATAAATTTGATTTTAACGATATAAATAGAGGTGACTTACAAAAGTTTTTAGTAAGCACAGGCTTTGGTTTGCTTGAAGGAGGATTAAGTGCACTTCCTACAGCAAGAATATTTAATGCAGCAGGTAAATCTTTTGCTCAAGGATCTAAAGGATTAGTCACAAAAGGTGTTAACAACTATGTTAATAAACGAGTTTGGTCCGGAGTTATGGAGCCAACTTTTACAGAAACTTATACTGAAGGATTAACTCAATTAGGTCAAAACTTTATTACAGGTAATCCTCTTTTCGAAGGTGTAGGTCATGCAATGTTTTCAGGTGGTTTTTTTGGTTTTGCTGTAAATTCAATGCCTACAATAGCCTCTTTAGCTATAACAAATTTTTCTGATTACGATAAAAAAATAGAATTTAGAAAAAATGTATTTAAAATTGCTCAGTTAAAATCAGAGTTTGAATCTAAATATGGATCCGGTGATGGTTCAATTTTTCTTGATTCTAAAGAAAATACACCAGAAAAAACTGCTGAATATAATGAGCAAAAAAAGATAGTAGAAGATCAAATTAATACTCTTAATAAGAAAAATGATGAGATACTAATAGAAATAGATGAAAATGTAAGATCATTATCTGAAGAATCGTTTAATGCATATACAAAAGCAACCATAGAACAAGAACAAATAAGAAATGAAGTAGAAAAAATAGTAGACAATCCTGATTACAAACAAACAAGACAAGATAGAATAAATATTTTGCAAGAAAGATTTAACAAACTAGCAGAATTAAAAGATAAATTTAGAAATGTTAAAGATTTTGGTAACATTTATTCTATGCTTGAAAACTCTGATCCTGAAGAATATAAAATTATAACTGAAAAAGCAGAAGCGGCTGTCAGAAAAGAAGAGGGATTAGATTCTGTTTCTGAACTAAATACTGAGAAAGTAGAAAAGAAAAGATTTGACATATATTTAGATAGATTAGTAGAAAAGGATATAGCAAACACAAGATCCCTTGTTAAAATTATTAATGATAAAAAAGAAAAAGTAGATCTTCAAGTTTTTGAAACTCAAGAGGAGATTAGTGAGTATGTAAAAAATGTAAGAAGCGAAATAACATCTGATGAAAAAATAGATTTACTAGAATATGCCAATGGTGCTATAATTAAAAGAAAAAAAGGAAAGAATACCATAATACTTACAAAAGAAAATATAAAAGAAAACAAAAGAACTAGAAGTGGAGTACATGAAATATCTCATCAATTATTTGCAGAAGCATTAAAAGATGTAGATAATAACATGAAAAAAGAACTTGCTAATAATATATACACTTGGCTTTCTACCACTAACGAAAGTGCTTTTATAGAAATGTTTAGTGGATATTATGAAGGTCAAACTGTAGAAGGAGATGGTAAAAATTTTATAGCAGAAGAAGTTATTGTTGGATTTATGGAGAGGGTTGCTGAAGGAAAGATAGATTTGACTTCAAGAGAAAACAGAGGTTTTCCACAACTTCTAGGTAATATTGTAAACAAAGGATTATCTAAGTTTGGTAAAAGTGCTAAAATTAACTTTCAAGGAGAAAAAGATATTATAGATTTTTTATCAGGTATAGCTAAGTCTTTAGAAAAAGGTATTATAGACCAAGAAAGTATAGATGCTATTAATGAAAAAGCTAAAGAAAGAAAAAAGAGAATAGCTGAAACTAAAAAATCTACAGGTGAAAAGAAATCTGAAATGTTATTATCTCAAGGTATAACACCAGAAATGACTGAAAGATCCGATAGGCTTCAAGAAATATATGAAGATGAAGGTGACAATGGAGCTTGGACAGCACTTGAAGAGGGTTTGTTTGATACAACAATAGAAAAAGTAATTAATTCTTATTTAAGAAGAAGGTATCGTTCATTAAAAACTCCTGAAGCAGAATCTGCTAAAGTAAAAGAAGATATGATTTCTTCTTTAAAATATGATCCTAATGGCATAGTTGATTTATTTAGAAGTTACGATGTTGAAAAAGGTCCTTTAGGTGCTTATGTTTCTAAATATTTAAAAATTAGATCTAATAAAATACTTAAAAATGCAACAAAAGATAAAGCTGAACCAAGCTATTCTGATGCAGAATCTCAGTATTTAACTGAAGCCAGTGTGGGTGATTTTGTTAATGAAGAGTCACTAGATTCAGTAGAAGAAATAGAAGATATAGACAATGAGCTATTAGATCCTAAAACTTTATTAGATGAAAAATTAAGTGAGCAAGCTATTAAAAATGTTGCATCTAGAATAGATGAAGTATCTGAAAAATCAAAAACATTTAAAGATTTACCAGATTTATCTGAAGAAACTACAGCGGAAAGATTTGGTATTCCTGTTGATAAGGTATCTCTTAAAAAGAGATTTACTCAAAATGAGTTAAAAAGTGCTTTAAGTAATTTAAAAGAAATAGCTGAAGACTTTATAAAAATATTACCTGAAGGTGCAATCACTGACCCAGCAGTTAGAAAAGATTTGTATGGAACTGCTACAGGATTACCTACAAATATATTAGAAAATTTTTATGTTAAAGGTGATAGAATAGACACTAGATCAGGACTAAAAGTTTTTGATTTAAAAGAAAATATAACTGTACAGGATTTTTATAATGCCATAGGATTAGAATCTGATGCTTCAATACCTAAAAGAGTAGATGTAAGATCAGCTGAAGCACAGACAGCAAAAGGGTTGGTTAACTTGTTTGGTAGACTTGTTACTAACACAACAGCAAGACAAGAGCTTGCTAAAAGAGTTGGAACTGAACAAGAGATTCTAAATATAGAATCAGGTAAAGCCAATCTTATGTTAAGTGCAGGAAGAATTAACTTTGAATTATTACCTAAAAAGACCAAAGAAGAATTTATAAAAAGTATTGGCTTTAATAATGAATTAGTTTCTATTGACTATGAAAAAGTTGATAAAATTAGAAATAATGTTTCTTTAGCAAGAATTGCTCAGTTAAAAGCTGAAAAAATTAATTTAGATGAAAACTCTTATGAAAAAGTTATTTATGATGATACAATAAAATTATCACCAGCAAGACTTGGTGGTTATGTGGGGGAACACATGTTTATTGATTTTCATTTACCATATAACACTAATAATTTTGGTATATTCCCCACAAGCGCTGGAACTCTTAGAACACCAGCAGATGTATATTTTTATTATTCAGACAAAAAAGATGATAAATTAAATCATAGTGTAACAAAAAATTATGCAGATACATTTGGGGCTCAATTAAAAAATGAACTTTTAGGGAGAATAGGTAAGTATGTTACATTAAATAAAAAAACATATCAACTCTTTGATAGAAATAAAAAATTTTTTAATGAAGAAAGTGATATTAATGTACCAGAAAAAATAAAAGATATAATATTAAGTCGTGACATTGATTTATTTTTTGATTTTGGTGACGCTTACAAAAAAATTTCTGGACAAAAAAATCCGGGAACAATATTAAATTTAGACTTAGCTAAAAAAGCAAAGAAAAAAATTAAACCAGCAAATTATAAAACAATAATAAGAAATAATAACCTTTTTGAAGAATTAATTCTTAATCCCTATATTGAACAAAATGTAGAACTTTTATTTTTTAAATTTAAACCTTACGCTTTAACTAAAGAATTATCAGACGCAACAGGTTTACCTATGTTGTATGAAAAAGATTTAGTAGATGGACAAAGAATGTATCCACAGTTTTACATTAAACCAGAGATAGGATTAACCAAAACACCAGCAGATAAAACAAAGGCTTATTTTGGTATAAGATATTCTCCTGAAATGACAGAAATAAATTCTAGAAATTTATATAAAGATCACAAAACTAATCAATTATTCTCTAGTAAGTTATTGCAGGATAGATTAACTAATTATTTTAAAGCTAAGAAAGAAGGTAGAGAATTACCTAAATTATCTGAAGCAGAAATAAGAGAAACTTATGGCTTAAAAGAAGGTGAAACCTCAATTTACTTTAGTAGACCTATGGCTTTAAAAAATAAGTTTAATAAAATTTTAGAACAAAATAAAGGTGTATCTGCTAAAAAAATATACTCAGACGCTGAAGCAGAATTTGCAAACGCACAAAGGGGTATATCAAAAAAGTTTGGATATTTTGTACCTCCTACTGCAGAGGATTTTATGGGTTTAATATATTCTTTTTTAGGTAAAGGTAAGATTGGAGATGAACAAAAACAATTCTTTGAAGAAGCTTTAAATCTTCCTTACAAAAGAGGTGTAGCTGCACTAGAAAGTTCTAGACAAAAAATGGCTGATGATTATTTTTCTTTAAGAAAAAAATATAAAGATGTTACAAAAAAGTTAGGGAAAAAAATACCGGGTGAAGAATTTACTCATGATCAAGCAATAAGAGTGTTTCTATGGAGAAAAAATGGATTTGATTTATCTAAAGATGTTAGTGAAGGTGGGGCTGGTATTAAAAAAAGAGAATCAAATAAACTTTACAGAATAGTAGCAAATGACCCTAGATTGTTAGAGTTTGCTTTAGGTGTAGAAAGAATTATTAATGAGCCTAAAGGTTATGTTGAGCCAACTAAAACTTGGCTTGTAGATACTATAGCCGCTGATATGGATGGATCTTTAAATAAACAAAGTAGAGAAAGACATTTAAAAGAATTCATAGAAAATAGTAAGGAAATATTTAATAAAGAAAATTTAAACAAGATACAAGCTATTTATGGGAAAGTGTTTAGAGAAAGTTTAGAAGACTCTTTACATAGAATGAAAACAGGCATAAATAGAGAACAAGGTAAAGATAGAGAAGTAAATGCAGTTGAAAACTTTATAAACCAATCTACCGCCACAATAATGTTTTTAAATGTTAGAAGTGCACTATTGCAACAAGTGTCTTTTGCTAATTTTGTAAACTGGAGTGATAATAACATATTAGCTGCTGGTGCTGCTTTTGCAAACCAACCTCAATTTTGGAGTGATTTTAGTAGACTTTTTAATTCTGATAAATTAAAACAAAGAAGAAAAGGGTTAAAGTTAGATGTTAATCAAGCTGAATTAGCAAATTCTGTTGCTGGTAGCAAAAACAAATTAAAAGCTGCATATAATTATATGGTTAAAATAGGGTTTGCTCCAACACAAATTTCAGATAGTTTTGCTATAGCTCTGGGTGGTGCTAGCTTTTATAGAAACAGAATTAAAACATATTTAAAACAAGGGTTGAGTGAATCTGAAGCTGAATCTAAATCACTTGAAGATTTTTATTCTATAGCTGAAGAAACACAGCAATCATCAGATCCTGCTTTAATATCTAAACAACAAGCTGGAACTTTTGGTAGATTTATACTTGCATTTAACAACGTAGCTATGCAGTATAATAGACAAATAAAAAAATCATTTTTAGACATTAAAAATAAAAGAGGTGATGGTGTAAGATCATTTGAAGAAGGAGCTTGGAAAACACATCTTTCAAAAATAATTTATTATGGTGCAATTCAAAATATAGCTTTTAATAGTCTTCAAAGTGGTCTTTTCTTTTTGTTGTTTGATGATGATGAGGAAGAGAGAGAAGCAGAGCTTGCAAAAAAGGGTATTAAGGGCGATTGGTTTTCAAAAGAAGGTAAAGATGATAAGGCTTTTATAAGTAGTAAATGGTTTAGAGTGCTTAATAATTCAATTAACACAATAATAAGAGGCACAGGCTTAGTTGGTGCTGGTTTAGTTGCACTTAAAGATACTTACATTGAATATAGGAAACAGGATGAAAAAGGATTTTTAGGAGAAACAGGTAAAATCATAGCTTCTTTAGCAAATGTATCTCCAACTTTAGGTAATAAAGTCAACAATTTATATCAAGTTGGTAATGTATTAAAATTTGAAAAAGATTTAATTAAAGAACAGAACAAAGGTTTTAAGGATACATTCCCTTACTTTCAAATAGATAATCCTATATATGAAATAGCAGGTAGAAGTATAGAAGCTTCAACTAATATTCCATTAAATCGTTTAAGAACAAAAGTTATAAATTTTGGAGCAGCACTTGATTCTAATAATAAAAATTATCAAAGAATAGCCACAAGCATGGGTTGGTCTACTTGGAATATTGGTATTGAAAACAAAGATCAAGATCGTATAAAGGCAGGTATAAAAGAAAGAAGAAAGAAAGAGGGTATTAAAAAAGCAAAAGAAACCAGAAGAAAAAATAGATTAGATAAAAAAATGGAAACAGCTAAAAGACTTAGAGATATAGTTGATAATTAAAAAAAATAATAAATAGGTAATAATAAAGATATAAAACAATATAAAATATGGCACAAGAATTAGGGAGTGGTACAAATATGGGAGTTGATGTAGATGGAGATGGTAAGCCTGATTTTCATTTAACGCTAAAGTCTATAGGTTTAATCGTTGCAGGAATATTTACATTGGGTGGCATGTATTTTAAATTACAAAATGACATCGAAGAGGCAAAGCTATTGCCACCAGCTGCGATAGAAAGGAAAGAGTATGATTTAAATCATGCTTGGATGTTGGATCATGTTAGTGATTTAGAGGAGGATGTTAAGGATCTCAGAAAACACATTGAAGATTTACAAAAAGATCTATACAAGAAAAAAGACAGATAATGAAACTAGAACTAAAAAGATTTAGTAGCAAAAGTGATACTACTTTAGGGTTACTATTTGTTGATGGAGAGTTTGAATGTTTTACACTAGAGGATGAATACAGAGAGGAAAAGATAAAAGGTGAAACTAGAATACCTGCAGGAACTTACAAAGTAGCAAAGCGTGAAGTGCTTAGTGAATTAACAAAGAAGTACAGAAACAAATACCCTTGGTTCGATTATCACTTTATGCTTCAAGATGTTCCCAATTTTCAGTATGTTTACATCCACATAGGAAATGATGATGACCACACTGACGGTTGCTTACTTGTAGCCGATTCTGTTAAATCTAATAGGTTTGATCAAAATAATAATTTAAGTAGTTCAACACCAGCATTTAAAAGATTATATCAAAAAATGTGCGAAGCTGATATTATAAATATTAGTGTAACTGATTGTTGCACTGAGTGTAACTGCACATGTAAATAATAATTATGTATATTCAAACAAGCTCACCATTTACTAAATTAAGGAAGACCACCAAAGGTA
>Ga0098042_1000971_pt1 | contig 10999 bp, 21 predicted proteins | sample 9_EtaG_FD_75066 | JGI IMG/M metagenome (GOLD analysis project Ga0098042, IMG submission 75066) | Marine viral communities from the Subarctic Pacific Ocean - 9_ETSP_OMZ_AT15188 metaG | ecosystem: Environmental > Aquatic > Marine > Oceanic | place: Pacific Ocean | collected 2015-01-10
GACGATTTAAAATTTTTTCTCTTAACCGCTTTAACCGTTACTCTAATCTTTGCCTGGGCTTTTTTCGGCTAGGAAACTTAACCAACCAGTCACAATAGTCTTCTCATATGTCGTGGAAATCTGTCCTCTATGCGTATGAGTCCAACCTGCAGGCCAAATTAAAGTCACACCTTTTTCACAGGCCACCTTAAGATTTTGCTCCTGAAATTCAGTTCCACCATCAGGAGTATCGGTTAAATAAGTCATAAATACTAAATGTCTAAAAACACTTTTACCAAAACCATTATTCTCTTTATGCCATAAATAAAAACCTTCTCCAGGTTTATAATGCTGCAAATTATAATGTTCAATGGATAGGGGTAAGCCCATGGTTTTTGCATTATCATAAGTCTTAAAATAACTAGCAAAACAGTTTCTTAACGCTTCAACATAATGATTCCAAGGATAGAATCTATTATCATTATCTATACCCCATTCAGTGCAGACTTTAGAAGGCCCTTTTGATGTCGGATCATTTTTTAAAATAGTTTTATTACCCAAATGACTATTATTAGTTTTCCACTGTAAAATAGCATCTATAAGTTTATCATCCATTTTATAACAACCTATAAAATCTTTTTTAGAATATGTTCTATGTTCTTTTATTTCTTGCATGTCTTTTAGTTAAAATATGAAATACCCTTATTAGTCTATACCATTCTTTTTTATATTTAGGATCTAGGGTTTTCCAATAATCCTTGGCAGCTTGATCTATTTTATGCGAAAGTGATGTATGTCCCATATAATAAAAATCCCCAAAACATAGACAGCCAAAAATATACTGTTCTTGCCCAGTTAATTCTTAATTTTGCACATATTTCTTTTCTAATGCTCACGAAACGGCTCCTTATAATCACAGATATAACCAACAACTCTTTGACCCTCATACCAATGAAATGATCTTCGGCTAAACAAAGTAGTTTTTTTTTCGGTCATCTCTATATTTTTTTCATACCATGTATAGCATGATTCAAAGATAGTTAAATCCTTTTGTTCAATTTTATTTGAAGATACTAAAATTAACAGAGTTATAACTACTTCTTTCATTTCTTCTTTTTATCCTTCAATTTTAATTTATATCTTATTTGATCTATTCTCTCTTTAATTGTTCGTCTTTCCTCTTTTGTGCCTACTGCACGGTATCTTTTATACTCGTTTTTGTACTCAATCCAATAACATTGAATTTCAGTAAAAACAATCACTTTATTCTCTAAACACCATTTATACCTAGAATGAACATGATCAGGATCTAAATTAGCTAAATCACAGATCTGTCTAAAATCTCTATTATTACCCATAAACCACTCATGAGCATCTTTTTTATTATAAGCCTCATTCTTACCACCTAAGGTATACAAACAATCCTCGAATGCTTGAATCACTACAGCTTGATAAAGTCTGTGTTCTGAAGATGGTGGGGTTTTTAATACTTCTGTCGCAATACTAGTTCCCATAATCTTTAATAAGTTGTTTGAGTAACTCAAGATAAAAACTCTCCATTTTCTTTTGTCGGAGATCTTTACTTGCCATGTAGTCTAGCCAGATTTCATTCATGAATTCAGTTCGTTCCAAACCGTTCATGTCTTTCACATCTTGTAAGCCTGCGTCTCTTACTCGATCAAATATACTCATCTGCATAACCACCAGTTTTGGAAAGACAATGATATGGATATGGAAACTGGTGGCTACGCATTCTTAACTAAAGACAATCCCAAATTTTTTGCAGTTTGTTTTCGTCCCTTTCGCCAAGCTTGTTCAATTTTACTTATAAACTGTAAGCTAAAGTTCCCCATACCGTAATCATTACCATTATAAAGCTGAAACATTATTGAAGTAATCTCATCATAGGTTTTTTTGTTAGGACATGACATCACTAACTTTTCTAACCCTTGATCTAAAACTTCTTCTAATGGCTTCCGCTTAATTTCTGCCAAAACAATCTCCTTTTAAGTTAATAAAAAAAGCTGTTCGCTGTTCGGTAATCTAAGTAGATTGAAACCTCTACTTTTCATTAGGTTATGAGGAATACAGGTGATCTGTAACAAATGGCAGGCACAAGATCAAGTGTTTTCTTTTACCTGCCATACAATATCTTGATTAAGATACTTTTTTGAAAATTTTATTATTTTTCTTGATTCTGAGCCCTTTTACATGCCTTTTCCATGGTTCTAACTGTTTGCTTAATGTAAGCGCTAGTTCTATCGCCATAGCGTGGGTCTTACCTTTAGTAGACTCGTCTATCTCTATTGTTATCTTTTCATTCTTTGTTGTTCTATTACTACTATCGTCCATTTAGTTTTCGTCCTCCTTGCACAAGTAAATCAGCTCTAAGTTTATCTACTGATTTGCCTGTCTTCTTTGCAATGGTTTTAAGTTCAGAATCTACAAGTTTTGCAATCATAGCTCCTGGTCTTCTAAAACCTTTCTCACCCATAGCTGTAATAATTTTATAGTTTTCTATATCTACAGCTACACTTTTCCATTTTCTCGTGTCCATATTTTATACTCCGTTTTAGTTTTACATTTAGTATTCATTAGTCTCCAGTGCTCTTCAATAAAATGCTCATGAAAAGATCTGTGATTACCTTTACTTTTAAGCAATCTATTTATTGCACCAATTCTTCGGCTAATCCATTTAGGACTATCTTTTACAGTTTTCTCTACTGACATTGTTACCGTCCTTTTGTATAAACCAAACATATGACCACTCGTCATGTCCTGGTGTGCATTTTTTACCTAACTTCATTGTGTAACCACAACCCGTTAAAAATAAAAATAATGCTAGTGTTGTTATTGTTTTCATGTTTCCTCCTAATACATTATGAAGTAATACAGCCCAGCCATTAATAACAAAAATAACTTTGGTGGTATTACCAACATTACTATTAATAAACAGAAATAACCAAATTGTTTCATCATGGCCTTCTTCTCCAATCAGTTGAGTTATCTCCTTTTGCTTTTTCAAGATCTTGCTCATAGGTTCGGCATTCAATTTCATCTTGTACAAAATCTCTAGCCAACCATTCATTTACTGGATACACAGGAGCAGAATAAACATCTACTTTTGTAGCTGCCAATCTACTTCGTTGCTCCTTAAAATGTTCTGAGTCTTCTCTTGTTACTTCACCTTCTTGATTATGAGTATGAGTTTTAGATAGTATACTATCCATTTCTTGTACCCACTTCTTAAACATATGTGAGCTTGATTTAAGCTCTAATGTTAATTTACCCATGCGTCCCTCCAAGATTTAAACTTTTCTTGCACATAATCAAATAAAGCATAGTAGCTTGTTTCTGCTTTTAATACTTTAGCAAAAACAGCTTTATCTATTTCAACTCCATTATGATAAAGTTTAAGTTCTCCTGCGTATCTATCGTATGTAATTAGAATAGCATCGGTTTCTGCACCTAATGTTTGCACAATATCATCTGAATTTTTTTTAAAATCCACTTCTCTGATATTCGAAGTAGGGTGCGTTAAGTTTTCTACCACCTTTTCAAGTGTGCTCGGTTTTTTGTCATTGTCATCCATGTTATACTCCTATTAATTAGTAGTTCTTATACCAAAACTGATATTAAATGCAAGGACTTAATGGGAGATTAATTGAAATTTGTATTAACATTATATGTGTGTTCCTTTCTAGACTTTACTTGTTCACCCCCTGTAGAGTACCCAAAAACCTTTGATAATTGGCATAGTTGCGTAATTACAGCGTTAGAAGAATCAGAAATGTTAATCAATGCAGTTCCCCAAGATGTAGTAGATAAAAACAGATTAGCTACTAAATATACTTGTCAAGCCTATGAGGGTGCATAGGGTTGTATTATTGCCATAATTTGTTATATAATCTCTTATGAACAGTTATCGAATTCAGATACGATACGAAGGTAAGTATTTTGATGGGATAGTTCAGGCTAACAACGATGTTTTGGCTTTACAACAGTTTGAGAAGAAACTGACCAATGGTGAAATCAAAGCACAAGATGAACCTCTTTATACAAAAAAAAGAGTTTTCATCACATATGAGGAGCTAAAAAATGGCACTACAAATGCTAATATCGGAGAAGCTTCAGTTGGAGTCCAAATGGGCAAGCCAAGCGTTACAACAGGGCAGAGTAACGACTGATATGAAGTGGATCGATATAAAGATTAAGGACCTGAAAAAAAGAATCAATGAACAAAGCGTTATTGATGCATCTCAAGGTCTTTTACAAAACAGCTAGTAAAAAATACTAGCAACCTATAAAAAAATCATTTATAACACAGGCTATCTATGACTTCAAAAAAAGGAGATTCGTATGCTGATATTCCTAACTATATTAGGCACTATGTTGAATCAACCGAACGAGGCCACATTATTAAAATTCTTACTGAAAGCGGACTCAAAACATTCAATTGTAAGTGGGCTGACTACAAAAGAACAAAACCTATTACCAAAAAAGAAACCTAAATAATTTTTACCCATCTTAATTTAGTTAATGAATGGACTTTTGGTTGCCACTCTCTATTTTTTCTTGTGGTCCAACCTTTGCCTTTTGGAAATGATTTTGTAATGCTGTCATTAATGAAACCAGCTGCTTTTAAACTTATTCCTGACTCTGTTTCGAGTGTATAAGTAATTATCTTTTTACCACCCATCTCTTTCCATACCCTAACGCATGCACCGTAGAGAAAGCTGTTAACATTTTTAGCTCCATTTGTACAAGTTCTTAAAATTTCTCCTGTGTAACCATCATCTAATTTTCTTGCAACAGGTCTACCAACAATAGCAATGCCTAATATATTTTCATTTGACTCTATCGCAGCTATACAAAATTTGCACCCTTGTGATTTTTTACTGTGCCTATGGTATTTCTCTACATAGGCGTTAGCAAACTTTAAACTTATGGGTTTTATTTTCACTAAATAATACCAAGATCTCTTAACTCTTGCGGTGGCCGTTGTGGGCTACACATTGGGCAGTCTACTCTTATCTTTTGTGTTTCTGTTGTATCTTTCCAAACCCAAACTTCTCTTTTATCCCAGCATCTCAAACAGCTAGGTCTTTTAGGTATGTATTTTTCTTCTGCCATTTCTTTTTTAGCCTCTCTAAATAATTTTAACATGGCTCTGTAAGCAGTGCCACTATTATATTCTTCACTCATCTTTAGCTTCGCCCCAAGATTTACCCAGAGCTACATCACATTTAAAAGGCACCTTTAAATTTTCTACTGCATTTTCCATTCTATTCTTAATCATCTCAATGTCTTGATCTGATCCAATGCTAAAACATAATTCATCATGTATTTGTAATAATGGTAAATGACCTACTTTATAACAATCAATCATAGCTTGTTTTGCTTGATCTGCAGCTGACCCTTGTATTAATCTATTTAAAGCTTTGTAAGTAAATGCTCTTCTAATATTATTACCATAATTAGCTTTAGCCTCATTATAATCCATAGCTTGATTCATACCAAAAGTTGCTGGCTCCCATTTATCAAATCTACATTTACGACCTTTTATAGTTCTAATAAAACCAAATTTACTAGCAGACTGTGTTACAGCTGCTGCTAATTTTTTTACAAAAGGCACTCTCGAATTATATTTATTTAAAAGAATCTCTGCTCTTTCTTTATCAATACCAAGTTCTTTAGATAATTTTGCTTTACCCATACCATAGAAAAGACCTAAGTTGATTGTCTTGGCTTGTGTCCTAGATATACCTGCCATATCAGCTACAATTTGATGAAAGTCTGCTGATTCGTCTGCATAAGCTTGAATAAATTCATCAGATCCATCTAGACGCTCTCCAATAGACGCAGAGTAGTGAGCTACTAATCGTGGCTCCTGTTGTGAATAATCAAATGAACCCCACTGTCTGCCCTCCTCAGGAAGAAATAGGGACCTTATTTTATTGCCATACTCTTTGTTTCTAGCTGGTATTTGTTGAAGGTTAGGGTTTGCATAAGATAATCTGCCTGACACAGTTCCGCCTTGATCTGATCTCAATTGATTTATCTCTGCGTGTATTCTACCTTTATGTACATATCTTTGTATGGAATCTATAAATGTTGAATGAAATTTATTTATTTCTCTTGCTTCTCTTACTAATCCTGCAATAGGATGTTCACAATTTTGTAACCAATTAGTTGTAAAAGATGGCTCATTAGATTTTGCAGTTCTTGGATATTCAACACCTAATCTATCAAACACCTGCGCTACACTTCTTGCTGCCCAAATATCTACATCTAAGGTAGTTTCTTTTTTTATCTTATGTAAAACTTCTTTTTCTTTTAATCTAAATTCTTTTTTTAATAATGCAGCTTTAGCTTCATCGACTCTTATTCCTGTTTGTCTCATTTTAATTAATATTGGTAAGAGCTCCATCTCCATTTCCCAAACATCATTAATCGATTGTTTTTGTATTTCTGCTTTAAATCTATGCCACAGCTTTAATGTTAATGCTGCGTCTTGCTCTGCGTAAAATCCAACATAGCCTGCAGGCATCTTCCAGAGATCTTGTTTAGGATCTATGCCCCATTCTTTTGCTTTTTCTTTTAAAAATGTTTCGTTTTTAATTTCACCAAGATAATCTTTTGCACAAGCGTTAAGAGAGAAGCTCCATCTGTTTTCATCTATCAGTGCTGCAGCTACCATCGTATCTACTATCTTACCATTTATTTCAAAACCATTTGCTAATAACCAACCCACATCGTAAGAAGCATTATGAAATATTTTTGTGCTAGGTCTTTTTAATAAATCAACCATGAACGCAGTTGTTACAGCTAGATCCATATTACCGCCAGCATCATGTTGTATTGGAAAATACCATTGCTGACCAAGTGCAGCTACAGCAAAACCAACGATACCACCATCAAATGTTGCCCAGCCAGATCCTTTTGTTTTTAAGTTTGGATCTTTAGTTTCTAAATCTATCGCAACTTCATCTGCATGTCTTAGATCAGGATACTCTGATGGAGCAACCCAATCACTATCATTGTATATAAAATTTAATTGATGACTCATGAATCTTGCATTTGAGCTATCATTTGAGCCCACTCCTCTTCCTTTTGATGTGAATCATCTGGAAGTTCTTTCTTCTTTTTTCTTTTTATAAGTTCAATTTCCATTTCACAATAATGGATAATTTTTTGTAAGTCTTCTATACCGTTTTTATCCTGATATCTTACAACATATCTTATTACATTAGCTTGAAAAGGATTTAATAAATTCTCTCTAATAAATGTCCAAGGCTCAATGACATACTTTTTATAATGAGATCCACCAATTTGTTTCTTAGACATAGTTACTTTTATACAATTTATAATATTTACTCAAGGGAAAATGGTATTTGTGATAAGTTCCAAGTAAATGCAGCGTGTTAATGCTTCTTGTAACTCCAGTATACCAAACTCTTAATTCTTTCACTCTGTCCTCTAAATTTTTTCTATCAAAATGAGATGGAAAATTACACTTTGCTGATATTACAACATTGTCTGCTTCCCCACCTTTTACTTGGTGTATAGTATCTATAATAATTCTAGCTTTGTTATCTAAATTAACTTCACTTTTTAGAAGCTTTCTAAAGTAGCTTTTTTCCTTATCTTTAAACTTTCTCTGAAATGCATCAATCCATAGTTTTCGATCCTCTACCATACCACCTTGTAAATGTAACTGATCAAAGTTGAATACTTGATTTGGGTGAGCAAAGCTCCACTTTTTGCTGTCCGCTGATCGGTAGCCGTGATCTATGTTTAACAAGTAGTTATACATATTACAGGCATCTTCTCTCGTTATTGCACCACCATCGCATATGGTTTGCCAATCACCAATAGCTTTCCATTGATTAATATCAAATGATTTGTTCCCACGCATATCTTGAAAATATAAACCTAACTTTCTAGCTTCATCTTGCATTTCTTTCTTTACATCATTGATTCGTGCAAGCACCATCCAAGATCCTTGTATCTCCCAAGGTATCTTTTTTAATGTACTCCATTTATAGATCTCTCCATCACTACCGTTAGATGTAAATTCTTTTTGTATTCGATGACCTTCCATACCGTTTAAAAGACACTTAGAAAAGAAATGTACTTTTTTGTTTAGTCTTCTAGATTGTTTAAGTATTTTTACTTTACCAGGAAAGGTTTGAAAGAAGATAACATCAGCACCATTCCATTCGTAAATAGCCTGATCATCATCACCTGCTATATAAACTTTATCTGAATTCATAGCTAACTTAACAACCATGTCCCATTGCAGAGGGGTAAGATCTTGAGCTTCATCTACCATTAATATTTTAAAAGGTAATGCTAAACCTGATTCAATATATTTTTGCACCATGTCTGTAAAATCTAATCTGTCGTTTTTAAACTCACCTGGGTTCGCTTCGTAAGTTTTGTATTGTTCGTATCCTGCAATTATTGATTTAAACTGTTGTAGTCTAACTTTCTTTCTAGGTTCTTTCTTATACAGATCTATTGGATCCATTTTCATATTTCTTGCTCTATCATAAATTTGTAAAGACCAGTTGTTGTAAACTCTTTGATCATCCCAAGTTGGTTTATAGTTTATTTTAACTGTGCCATATTGAGTGTGAAACTGCAGCATGTCTACCTTTGGATCTAAGACAGGTATGTCAGCGAATTGTTGTCTAGCTAAGCTATGTAAAGTTCTAAAATATTTAAAATCGTCTTCATCGTAACCTTTAAATTGTTTACGAACTCTGTCCCTACATTCTTCAACAGCCTTATTTGTAAATGAGATATAACAAATCTCATCAGGAGAGATACCTCTTTTTAAAAATCTTGCTACTCTTTTTAAAAGTCTGTGGGTTTTACCTGTTCCTGGTGGACCAAAGAACTTAATTGTTTTCCCATGGAGCTTTTGCTTTAGTGAATTTGACATCTTTGTTTCTGTGCTCTGTTTGTTTTGGTAATGTTGCAACCCAGTGTCTAGCTTGTATACCTTGGAATTTTGCTTTTTTCTCACAACCTGCTCCTTGTAAGAATATAGTACAATCTTTTTCTGACCAATTGTAGCCTTGTTTTTTCATAAACTGCCTAAAAGTCTCTAGTTTAAATCTAATTTCTTTTCCATCTTGAAAAATATTATCATGCTCAATTTGATCAAACTCTGTAATTGTATCTGTATCTTCAAAGAATTTTATTATCCTAGTGTTGAATACTTCTTTTTTTTCTTCTTCTCCATCAAAACCTTCCATGTCTTGTTTATTAGAAATTAATTCTTCTAACCAATCTCTGTAGGGATCGGGATCTCTTTTACTTGGTTTTAAAGGTCTCCAAACAATATCGTAATTTAATAATCTCTCTCCTAATAATTGTTGTTGATATAATTGTTTTGTATCTAATTTAACAACTTTGCCTTGTATAGGCAGAAGCCAGTAAGGGTCTGGATATGAATTTACTTTAACTAACTTTCCCACTTCAGGAATAGCTTCGTTTAAACCAATACCAAATTTTCTTTTAGCGCATTGTGAAGATCCATTACAAAACATTCTTGCAACAGATGTACCACACTTATACGAGTAATCTTTCTTTTCAACTTGTTCTATTACTTTAGCTATCTCTTTTGGTGTAAGAGGCGGAACACAAATAGTTTTATTCATTTCTCTAATCTCAGCCTCCCAATAATCTTTATCCTCATTAACCTTTTTGCACAAAACACCTACATTAAACATGGCATCGTTACGGCCTTCGCCTTCTCTTACTTGGTTTCTAATAAATTTATTCACACAATTTGGCCATTGCTTGTTTTCGGTGTCCGTTGCTGTTTTAAGATTTTTAAACTGATCTTTCGTAATTACAAATTGTTTTACATACTCTATGTATTTATCAAAGGATAAGCTTTTTGCTTCATCGTCCATAGCACATCGTGTAGGAAACTTCGCATTATGATAAGGTAAATTAACAAATTGACCTTTTTGTTTGTCATCCCATTTTTCAGGAGTTAGATCTACTGTATCTTGTGCAGGAAATATATCAGTTTTTGCATCATTAACACCAAGGTCAGATGCAATTGATATCATCTTTTTTCTCATTTCAGCTGCAGCTACAGGTTCGGATAAATGTAAAATTAAATGTAAACCATTTGATTTAGATCTGTAAGGTACAAATGGATATTTTCTTTCTCTAATTATTTTTATAAATTTTTTGTGGTCAATGTTGTATCTATCGACATCTATTACTCCCCAACTTGCTGTGGAGTCATCTCGTATTGGAACAGTTCCAAAACTATCTTTACCTTCTAAATGGTCTAACCAATTTTGATCTGTCATAGGGATAGGGTTTATCCAGCTACGCCATTCATCTTTTCCGTCAGATCTTTTTTTACCTAACTTTTTCGATTGACCATGATATGTATCAGACCCTTGGAACAGCTTTTTAAACTGCTCCAAGGATTTACTAAAGTCCATATTTAGAATGGTGTTTTAGCTGATTCTTCTTCTTGGCCGTGTTTTACTTTTACACTACCACTCATTAAAGATTGTCTAAACTTGTAAGCTCTATTCACTAAGCTTTCATCTTGGACTAATCCTTCTGATGTAATCTCCCAACCATACCATGATCCTAATTGGTTTTTTTCCAAAACAGTTTTCAATCTGTATTGTTGAGTAAATGGTGCAGGTCTAAAGAAACCTTTGCCATCTTTTTTAGGTACTTGCATCATATTCATCATTGAGTTCCACTTCTTAGATTTTTTTCTTTGAGTAGATTTCATTGTGATTAATGCTTCGCTGGCCATACTTTCTTCGACTACGACTACAAAGTGAGAAGCTGTCTCTTCTATGTAGTTTCCAGATTCCAATCTATCTTTACCGTCATCACCTCTATTAGTTTTAGACATGATATCACTATCAGCTGGATAGATATTTCTAGGTGCATTACTACCTTCTTGTCCTCTGTCCGCCCATTCAATGTATTCAAACTTGTAATAAGCAGGTATCACCAAGATGCC
>Ga0098042_1000973_pt1 | contig 10990 bp, 5 predicted proteins | sample 9_EtaG_FD_75066 | JGI IMG/M metagenome (GOLD analysis project Ga0098042, IMG submission 75066) | Marine viral communities from the Subarctic Pacific Ocean - 9_ETSP_OMZ_AT15188 metaG | ecosystem: Environmental > Aquatic > Marine > Oceanic | place: Pacific Ocean | collected 2015-01-10
ACAACTTTATGTTAATGAAGTAAACTATTTTTAAAAGACCGGGGCTTCGGCCTCGGCCTTTTATTTTATTAATTTTATTATATATTATATTATGGCAAAAAAACAAGAAACAAAAAAAGAGGTGGAGGCACCTGTTGTTGAAACACCAGTTGTTGAAACACCAAAACCTAAAAAAGTAGAACCAAAAAAACCTAAATGGGAAATTAAAGATAGAGTTTATTATTTAACTAGAAAAAGAAAACCATTATCTTATATGGTTAGATCTGCTGGTATATATTTCTTTGATGAAGCATTAGGATATGAAAGAGAATTAAAATATTGTGAAAATCAAATAACACCTTTTGTAGACGAAATGAAAGGAGATCAAAGGCTATCACATATTATATTTAGAAATGGAGCGCTTCACGTTCCAAGAAACAAACAAACTTTACAAAAGTTATTATCACTATACCACCCTCAAAGAAACACGTTGTTTGAAGAGTGGAAGCCAGAAATGGATGCTGCTGATGATTTAGAAGTTTTAGAACTAGAATTAGAAGCACTAAACATAGCTCAAACTATAGATATTGATATGGCTGAAGCTATTATGCGTGTAGAGTATGGTTCTAAAGTATCTAACATGAGCTCTAAAGAACTTAAAAGAGATTTATTACTATATGCTAAAAATAATCCTGTTTTGTTCTTAGAATTAGCTTCTGATGATAATGTTCAACTTAGAAACTTTGGTATTAAAGCCACTGAATTAGGTATATTAAAATTATCGCAAGATAACAGAAACTTTTTATGGGCTTCTAACGATAGAAAATTAATGACAGTTCCATTTGAAGAGCATCCATATACAGCTTTGGCTCATTGGTTTAAAACCGATGAAGGTATGGAAATATACAAAAGTATTGAAAAAAGATTAAATTAATCTAACTGTAGATGCAGTCGCTCTACGGGGCGATTGCAAACTACAAATAATATTATATGGAAAATAAAAAATCAAAAGGATTAGGCGATACGGTTGCAAAGATTACAAAAGCAACTGGAATAAAAAAAGTTGTAGATACGGTTGCTAAGGCAACAGGTAAAGATTGTGGTTGCGGCAAAAGACAAAGCACTTTAAATAGATTGTTTCCTTATCATAACTAAAAAGAAATTATGTCAGTAAATATAAATAAAGTATATCAAAAAGTTTTAGCATTAGCTAACAAAGAGCAAAGAGGTTATATTACACCTCAAGAGTTTAATTTATTTGCTGATCACGCTCAACAAGATATTTTTGAACAATATTTTTATGATTTAGAACAAAGACAAAGAGGTATTGGAAGTGAATCAAGTTATGAAATTATTTCTAATATTGAAGAAAAAATAGCAGTTTTTGAGCAGTATAACTACGGTGTCACCGCGGTAGGCGCCTCTAACGAGTATTGGATTAGTAGCGAAATTAACAATATTTATAGACTAGGAGATGTTAGAGTTATTTATAACGATCCTTCTTCTCAAGATAATATTCTTGCCGTGCAAGCTAGTAAAACGCGTTTAAACGAGTTAAGTAAATATTTAAACTCACCTTTGACAGCACCTACAAAGAAAAATCCTATATACGTAAGATACTCTATATCAAACAGTCCAATAAGAATTAGAGTATATCCTTCCCCAATGGGAGGTAGTGTTAAAGTTGATTATATAAGAAAACCATCAACACCAAATTGGACATATGTGATAAGTTCCACTGGAAACGCTTTATTTGATCAAAACGCAACTACTAGTCACTTTGATTTACATTGGTCAGAAGAAACTAATTTAGTTGTTAAAATATTATTATTGGCAGGGGTTTCTATTAAAGAAGCTGGATTAGTTCAGGCGGCAGGACAAGAAGAAATGAAAGGCATACAACAAGAAAAACAATAACAAATGGGATTACTAGACGGGCAAACACATAAAGAATATTACCAAGGACATGATCACGGTAACTATCAATTTACTTCTTTAAAAAATATTATAAACCAATTTGAAGTTGCTTACGTTGGGGAAAATAAAATAATACAAAAAATAAATAGAGCAGATATAGCTTTTCATGCCCAAAGAGCTTTGCAAGAATTATCATTTGATACTCTTAAGTCTTGCAAGTCTTATCAAATTGATGTTCCACCATCTCTCAAAATGACTTTGCCACATGATTATGTTAATTACACAAAAGTTTCTTGTGTGGATTCAGCTGGTATAAAACATCCTTTATATTACACCCATGACACTAACAATCCTTTTCAAATAGCACAAGAAGATAACGGCGATTATTCTTTTCCATTAGAAAATGAAGAGGTAATAGATGGGGATTTTGGTAATGGAAACTTTGACGAGTGGTTTTGCCCAACTTTTGTTGAAACTGACGACAATGGAGAGGAAATAGCTAAAGCCGAAATGTCAAACGGTTTTTTACAATTTTCTCATGGAAATAGAACAGATGGATTTGGAGCGCAGTTTTGGGGATATACTTCCGTCGTATATCAAACATTAAACGTGAGCGACAAAACATTAGTAGATTTAGCAGCTAATGGATTAGCCGTTAACCACTCAGGTGGTGGTGTTGGTATTTTAAGAGTTGGATTAAGCACTAATCCACCGGATCAAAACAATATGAATTTTTTAAGTAGTAACACTGGATACACTAGAACCAATAACCATAGTGATTCAATATTTAATCTTTTGGATAGCAATGGTGAGCCTAGTTATTTAGAATGGAAGGTTGCTGCTGATGGCACTACAAGTACAACTAAACAAGCACAAGGTATAGACGTAAGTAATATAAACACTATATATATTATAGTTGTATCGCTTAATGAATTTTACAATGGTGCTAGTGGATCGCTAAAAGCTATCGAGGCAACTAATAGTGTAGACGATTTGTCAGTTGTAAATACGTTTGCATCTACTTCTCTTTCTAATCCAACTGGTAACGAAAAAAATTCTTCAACATGGAATAATTATAAATCAGGTAATCCAGTAGGTAATAATAGCGACGATTATCAAGACAATACTTATTGGCCTATAAATGGAAATAGATATGGATTAGATCCTCAGCGCGCTCAAGTAAATGGATATTTTTATATAGATTGTAGGTTAGGAAAAATACATTTTAGTTCTAATATTTCAGGAAAAACTGTGATATTAGATTATATAAGCGATAGTCTTGGTACTGATGAGGAAATGCAAGTTCATAAATTTGCTGAAGATGCAATGTATAAATACATAATACATGCGATAATGTCAACATCGTCGTATGGGCAACAAATAGTTCCTAGATTAACAAAAGAAAAGTTTGCAGCGATAAGAAAAGCAAAATTAAGATTATCAAATTTAAAACTAGAAGAATTAACTCAAATACTTAGAGGTAAATCTAAGCAAATAAAACACTAGTATATGCCGGAAATTAAAAATAATTTTCTACAAGGTAAAATGAATAAAGACCTTGACGAAAGATTATTACCAAATGGACAATATCGAGACGCTTTAAATGTAGAAGTCTCTACTTCTGAAGAATCCGGAGTAGGCACGGTGAGAAATGTACTAGGTAATCATCGTGTAGAAGATATTATAGATACAGATAAATTTCATTGTGTTGGTAGTATTGGTAATGAAAAAACAAATAATATATATTGGTTTATTTCGAGTTATGATACTGATGCTATTATAGAGTATGATGTTGTTAACGAAGTAAGTTATCCTGTTTTAGTTGATTTAAAAGGAGGTACTATTGACGCTGTTTTAAAATTTACTGGTAATATAATAACTGGTATAAACATAATTGATAATTTATTATTTTGGACTGACAATCAAAGTGAACCAAAAAAAATAAATATAGACGATTGCAAAGCTGGTACTCCAAACATGAGTACTCATACTCAGCTAAAATTTGAAAATGTAAGTTATCATGGCATTACGTTAGACAAAGTAGCTCCAGATGGAGACCAAGACACTGTAGATTTCTTGGTAAATTCTCCAGATTCAGGGGCTTATTTTTTTGTTTCACCTATATCATTCGTACATGCGGTTGCTAATCAAGATAGTAATGGTGATAAAGTAGATATTAACGGTAATGTTGTTACGGATGGTAATTTTAATTATAATATTGACACCGGTCAGGCTAACGGAGTTCAAGGAACTCCAGATGGATATGTTTTTAGAATTCGTCACTATAGACAGGGTGAATTTTTAGGATATAAAGAGGTTAGATATTTTGGTACTACAACAGAAGAAGCTATAACAGAAATAAACTATACCGGTGCTAATAGCGGAACTCATGGTAGACTTAATGCGGGTCCTACAGCGGGTGCAGGTGATCAAGAGTGGCAAGTTGGAGATATTTTATTTAATGATTTTAATAGCTCTAGTATTGATATTGAAGAGCAGCACATTACGGTTATAAGACCAAAACCTTTAAACGTGCTGTCTGTAAAAATAAATCACTCAGAAAGTATTGATAGTATTAGTAAAATTCCTAACTTATTTGAAACAAAATTTCCAAGATTTTCTTATAGATATAAATATAAAGATGGAGAGTACTCAGCGTTTGCACCTTTTACAACACCAGTATTTAATCCTAAATACCCAAAAGATATAAGTTTTTCTAGTAGCGCAAATGTATTTTACAACCAAGACAACGCTTATAATACAAAAGAACCATATAATAAAGCTATGGTTAATTCTATTCACTCTATAGATTTAAGTGGTTTTATAACAGCACAAACACCAGAAAATGTTATTGAAGTTGATATATTATATAAACAAGAGGAATCACCTATTATATATTCTATTGACACCATTAAGCATGTTGATTCAGATTGGCATCTACCAGCTTATACACAAGGAACTAACATAGGTTATAATGCAAATTCTTCTGGGGCAGGTTATTCAACAAAAGGTGGCTTAACTAAAGGTAGTTACACTGTAACAACAGAAAATATATATGCAGCATTACCAGAAAATCAATTATTAAGACCGTGGGACAATGTACCAGTAAAAGCATTAGCTCAAGAAATTACTGGCAGTAGAATTGTATATGGTAACTATGTTCAAAATTATGATTTAGCAAACAATATACAGGTAACAGTTAGTTATTCTGATCGTCAAAGTAATATTGGTAGTTTTGAATCACAAGGTTTACCGTCTGTTAAGTCTCAACGAAATTATCAAATAGGTGTTCTTTATTGCGATAAGTATGGTAGAGAAACGCCTGTTTTTACTTCTAAAAACGCGGCTGTAATAATTCCATGGGAAGATTCTGACGGAAGTAAAAACGCAAGTAAAAGTCTTCAACTAAACGCTAGTGTTGTTTCAAACTTTCCAGAGTGGGTTGATTCATTAAAGTTTTTTATAAAAGAACAATCAAATCCATACTATAATTTAACCATGGAAAAAGCTTGGGTTAAAAAAAGCACTTATGAATTAGATAATTCAGAAGGTCATCTTTGGATTTGCTTTCCATCATCCGATAGAAATAAAATATCAGAAGAAGACTATATAATTTTAAAGAAAAAAATAGGAGTTGGAGAAGAGCAAGTTAATACAGAAAATAAATTTAAAGTTATTGATATAAAAAACGAAGCACCCGATGCTCTTAAATATCAATTAGTAAATATGGGTACCGCTACAAATGACGCTGCCGGTGCTTTAACGATAAACCTTCTTGTTGATACCACTAATCGTATTGACAAAGAAGTAGATAGTATTATTGTAGATTACAACGCTTGGAAAAGTTATCAAACGTATAAAGCTTCTTTAGAAATGATACCTTCTCAAGACGGAGATCCTTTAGATGCTAGAAATTTATATATTTCTTGGAGAAGAATTGGTGCGGATAATTCTGCTTCTAAAAAATATAAAATTATTAGTGGTTCTAAAAATTCTGGAAATTACGTGTTAAAACTTTTAAATCCTATAACTCAAATAGATGCGGATATAGCACATATAAACTCAGATTCTTCAGACACTACTCAGGCTTTTTTACATCCTGATTTAACTTTTCAAATAGAAAAAAACGAGCTTAAAGAAACGGAAGATTTTTCCGGTAAGTTTTTTGTTAAAATATCTAAAAACTATATTACGGATTTAATACAACCTAGCTATAGTGCACAGCATTTAATATCTTCAAAAACATCAAGTTGGTACTGGCAAGACGATGTTGGTACGAACATAGATACCGACAGTGCAACTTACGGGCTTACTAATTATAATGGTTACGACGCTGCTCACACTGGAGCTGATAGTATTCAAAATAATGCCAACAATTTAGAAGGTGATGTAGAGCCAATAGGCGCAAGTGTTGCCGCCTCGGGTGAGTTATACGTTTCTGATTATTCCGATATTTGGAAAGGTATTAAAGCAAAACACGGTCCTACATTTTTTATAGATTCTATGCACATGGCAGCAGGTCAAAGTTCGGCTAGTTACTATGCTAAATACTCTTGTATTACTTGGGCTGGTTTAGGTGGTGATCCTAATGACCCTACTTATACAGCTACTTCTACCACAGAGTCGGCTTGGAGTTATCCACCACTAAAAACATGGTTATCAGACTTTGAAGATCTTTCAGATCAAATAACTCCTCAAAATGTTGCTCTTTCTCCTACTTCTATTTGGTTTTCAGATAATTTAATTTCTACATCTCCTTTTTTATTAGAAAATAGCGATTACTATGATGCAAAAGTTGACGGGTGGGTTGGCCCACTACAAAACGTAAGTAGATATAATCACGATTTAATTACCGAAATACCAACTCCAGACCATGTAAACGGTTTAGAAGGTTTAGTTACTACAACAGAAGTACATTCAGTTGGTCCTAGAAAATGGTTTAGCGGTATGACGGGTAGTGATGCTGGTGTAGGTGTAGATACTAATACTTATTCTAGCAGTGATGGTGAAGTTGATAGGCACTTTATGCACTTGTCATTTTTTGCACCTGGAAAAGATTTACATGATGGAAATTGGGCTGGGTTTGATCCAGCTGTTAACCAAAGCTTGTATGGCTTTAACTCTTGGTCTGCAAGGCTTCAGGGTATATGGGGTGGAGGGGTGTTTACAGGAAAAACTCAACAAGATAAATTTGGCACAGCGTTTGCCGAAGAAGATAAACATTTTCACTTGGCAATGGAAGGTAATTATAGTGCTTTTGGTGATTATTTACCACTAACACCAAGTCCAGGTATTGGATTTGGGTACAATATATTATATAAAGAGCTACATGAAAGACAATGGGATCCAACTTTTAATGAAAATGGAGATCCTGATAATAAAATTCGTAACTTTATAAATAATTTATTTCCAGGAGCGCAGTTTAGATTTAATAAAATGAACAGTGGGGCTGCGGCAACTACTGATACCACTATTTATACTATTAAAAAAGTTAGCATCAAAAAACTTTACAATCACACGTCTTGGAGAACACCATATAATAGGCATGTTCAAGGTGAGGGTTATGAACCAACAACTGAGCAAGATTTCGCTTACCAAAGTGTAGAAGAAGTTGCATTAAAATATTTAGATAAAGTTGATGCGGCTGGATTGTTTGCAGGTAGTGATTTTGAAGATGAAAATTTAGAACAAAAAATAGTTGATTTTGGCGCTGCACATAACAGAAGACTTTGTTATATAATTGAGCTTGATGAAAACCCGGTAAATAATATTAGTTCATTTGGAAATGTTTTAGGGCAAAGTAATGTTATGACAGCTGACGTTGTTAATGGCGATTTTTGTGATATTGAATTTATAGAACCGGTACAATCAATACTTTTATCTGATTTAAATAAATTTCCAGCAATATGGGAAATTGATCCTAAAAAACAAGATGTTGATTTAGATATATATTACGAGGCCAGCAATAGTATACCAGTAAAATTAAACAAAGAATCAAACGAATTATTTGCGCCTATTGGTTGTAAAGTAGAAATTTTAGACTCTGGCATTAGTAGTTCTTGTATATTAGAATCTTGGAACGACACAACTGTAACGTTGTCTCCAGGTTTTATAAAATCGGCCGACGGCACAACACAGGTAAATTATGATAACATGTCCTTTAAATTTACTAGAGAGGATGGTAGTTATACTATAGCAAGAAGTAGTTCTCAAAACTATGACGGCACTTTGGATGGAAATAAAACTGAATTTAATTTTGTACAAAGCATAGCAGAAGTAATAACATCAGGTTTGAGTTGGTATAATTGTTTTTCTTTTGGAAATGGCATTGAATCTAATAGAATTAAAGATGATTTTAACGAACCGTTTATTACTAATGGTGTTAAAGCTTCTACAACAACCCAACAGCCATATAAAGAAGAGCATAGACCGTTTGGTTTAATATATTCTGGTATATACAACTCTAATTCTAGTGTAAATGATTTAAATCAATTTATAGCAGCAGAAAAAATTACTAAAGATTTAAATCCAACTTTTGGTAGTATTCAAAAATTGTTTCAAAGAAGAATAAGTTTAATAGCATTTTGCGAGGATAGAGTTGTAAGCATAACATCTAACAAAGACACTATATTTAATGCCGATGGCAATCCACAATTAATAGCTAGTAATTTAGTACTGGGTGATGCAAATCCTTTTGTTGGGAACTACGGTATATCTAAAAACCCAGAATCATTTGCTTCGGAATCATACAGAGCTTATTTTACTGATAAACAAAGAGGCACTGTTCTTAGATTGTCTAAAGATGGTTTAACGCCAATATCTAAAACTGGTATGCAAGATTGGTTTAGAGATAACCTTCGAGAATACGGCACTTTATTAGGCACTTACGATAGTTATAAAGAAAATTATAACGTAACTTTAACCAACAATCCCGCTCTTACTGAAAACTTTATATCAGATTCTTATTTTTCATCAGGTGAAGAAGTTGAAGTGGTTACTCTTGGTAGTGCTAATCAACTTTTAAATTCACATGTTTTTAATGGAACAAACTTGCAATATCTTTATGAGCAATGCGATGTTCTTGATACCACTTGTCCAGATTCACAATTTACGTGGGCTGGTTTTGATGGGTTAGTCGCGCCTTCTAAAGTTTATACTAAAGCAACGCACCATGCTCAAATTGCCGCTGGAAGTTTGCAACCAGCAATTCCATATGACCCAGGAACTCCTACTGTAAATCCAACTCCATATCACTATGAAGTCCGAGGAAAAGAAGATCGAGTGTCGATAGTAGACGTGAAGGAATTTTCTTTTGAGCAAAAAATGATGAGAACTAGGCCTGAAATGCCAAATGGAGTTCCTTGTTGGATGGCTTCTAATTATTGCCGAGGAAATGGTACGATCTCGGCTCCAGAGTACCCACAATATGACAACATTCAATGTGGTGGTATTCATGATTTAGTAACTGGCGTTCTTTTATCGGGCACGAATGGGTTTGCCGCTATAAATATAGATGATAACGGAGATCATTTAAAAAATTCGATATTTGCATGTGCAGATAATGGAGATGGCAATAAAGGTTGGTATTGGCATCCTACCCACGTGCAAGGTCATGGTTGGCTTTGTAATGAGCTACCTACACAACCTAATTATACCTTTCCTACTGGAAACGCTCCTTTTAACTGCGCTGATGGGTATTCTGATATTAATTTTACCCCTTGGCTTACAAATTTTGACAGCGCAAGTGGAACTATGAATTCGGGACCCACACTAAGTTGGGACAATCCAGACACTAATTGTCCGCAAACTTTTCTAGATAACGCAGGCATAAGAGATCAAGCAATAAATGAGATGGGTTGGACACCACAAACTCCTACTACGACAGTGGGGACAACTGGTATTCAAGCCGGTTTTAATTGGCCTGGCGGGGTAGGCAATGTGACTTGTACGACTGGTAGTGGGCAAGGGATGAGTCTGGCAACGAATTCTTATGTTCAAAATCTTCCGCTAGGTACTGAGACCTTCATACAGGGTGGAACGCAAATTACAGATATTGATCCAGGCTTATCATACTGTGGTTTTGATAAATGGTATTATTCTACCAATAGAGTAGCTATATATAAATTTACTAGTACTGTAACAACTACACAGCATCAGATAGCGGATGGAGCTCCATACGTTTTTACTCCAGGTCTATATGGTGATGGTGAATGTGGTATTCCAGGTATACCAGAAACACTTGAAGTTGTAGCAGTTCCAAGCGTAAACATTCCAGCGTGGACGGAAATAGAGCACGCCTGGTTTAACGATGGTGTTGGTACAAATAATTGGGTAGTTGATTATGACGCGTATAATGGTACGGCGGGTTATCTTGCGGATAATCCAGGAGGTAATATAATGCTTAATCAAGCGTGGGAAACTAGTGTGCTTGGTGGTAATTATCCACCAGTACTAACAACAGGATTTGGGCAAAACATTGACCCATCTTAAGGAGCAAATGTACCTATTCAATACATGACGCCGGGAACACCGCCAGCAACTGGAGATGTATTTGGAAATGGAGCAGGCCCAAGTGGAGCTCTTCAATTCGATAGAGTATTGCAAGGTAACAACTCTTATGTTGGTAATTATATTGAAAACGATAGTACCTATGTGTATATTGAAAATAATGGTAATTATGTAACACCTAACGCAACTCTTAACCAAGCCAATGCTAGTGATCTTCAGTATGAACTTCCAAATGGTAGCGAGTGGGAAGATGGCGTATGGTATTTAATAGATATTGAATTTGATAATACCAAAGGCGCTGGTGTAAATGGTTTATTTGATGGCAGTTCTGGAAATGGAGTAGTGCTTGCTGTTGGGGTTGTTGATCACACGGCTGGATATACTACTGGGCAAGATATTAACCCTGGTGATAGCGTTGGCTTGTACCATGAAGAGCAATTAAATGGAGACATAGTGGGAAGTGTACAGTTAGTGCCAACTGTAAGAACTGAATACGGTACTGGCACTCCTGGTATTGGAGACAACAAAACGGTTTTAAGAGCTATATTTAAATACGAACAAGCGGGTTGGAATTATACAAATTATC
>Ga0098042_1000976_pt1 | contig 10976 bp, 8 predicted proteins | sample 9_EtaG_FD_75066 | JGI IMG/M metagenome (GOLD analysis project Ga0098042, IMG submission 75066) | Marine viral communities from the Subarctic Pacific Ocean - 9_ETSP_OMZ_AT15188 metaG | ecosystem: Environmental > Aquatic > Marine > Oceanic | place: Pacific Ocean | collected 2015-01-10
CCGGCCCGCAACGACCCGGAGCGGCGTCTGATCAGCGACACCCAGATGCAGTGGCTGCTGGACGGCCTGAGCGCGTCCACCGCCCGCTGGCGGTTCATCGGCCAGCAGGTGATGTTCGCCCAGCTGAACATCGCCGAGATTCCTTCGCTCAATGAGCACGCGCCGCAACTGCGCGGCAATCTGTCGGCGATCAACATGGATCAGTGGGACGGCTACGCCGCGGACCGCTTGAAGATTCTCAACCACCTGGACGACAACAACATCGACAACGTGGTGATCCTCACCGGCGATATCCATACCTCCTGGGCCAGCGAAATCTATCGCAATCCGGGTACCTTGCTCGGCGACCTGTTTGACGCGCCCCTGGCCGCGGAATTCGTCACCCCGGCGGTGACCAGCCCGGGCTTTCCGGAAGGCGCGGCGGAGCTGGCCGGCGTCGCCGTGCCGGTGGTCAACCCGCACATCCGCTATGTGGAAGCCAAATCGCGCGGTTTCATTCTGATGGACGTGAACCACCAGCGTGCCCAGGCGGAATTCTATTACGCCCGCGACATCGAGTCCTTCGACCTGCGCGGGCAGATCGACGAAAGCAAAACCAAATTGGTGGCGGTGTACAGCGGTGACAGCCGGCTGCGCGAAGAAGGCCTGCGGCCCTCGCGCCCGCGCACCCTGCGCACCGCACTGTTCCACCCGCCGGCACCGGCGAGCGCATCCACGGAGGAGATGGCATGAACTGGACAATCCAACGACTGGCGCTGGCCGCCGCCCTGGGCCTGACCCTGGCCGCCTGCGGCGGCGACAGCGGCAGCGACGGCGGCGCCACGCCGCAGCCCAACGAGCCCGAGGAGCCGGAAACCCCGGTGGAGCCGGAGCCGGAACCGGAACCCACGGTGCTGGAGCGGGTGCGCTTCCTGACCATCGGCGATTCCGGCAGCGGCTCGGACGGCGCCTACGCGGTCGGCCAGGCAATGGCGGACATCTGTGCCGTGAAACTGGGCGCGGAAAACGACCCCGAGCGGGCCGGCTGTGACTTCGTGGTCGGCCTCGGTGACAACATTTACGAGTCCGGTGTCACCAGCGTCGACGACCCGCAGTTCGAAGAGAAATTCGAGCTGCCGTTCGAGCCGGTGGACCTGCCGTTCTATCTGGTGCTGGGCAACCACGACAACACCGCCTACGTGGGCGGCGACGGCGCCGGCAACGCGCGCGGTGAATTCCAGGTGGACTACACCTACTTCGACGGCCGTCTGTCGGACCGCTGGATCATGCCGGACCGCTATTTCCAGCAGGACGCCGGCGAGACCGCAAGCGGCGCGCCGCTGGTGTCGCTGTTCGCGCTGGACTCCAACCCGATCGCCGGCGGCTTCGCCGACGCGGACCTGGATTACGCCTACCACACCTACGGCATCAACCAGCTGAACTGGGCGGTGAGCGCCATCGGCGGCTCCCAGGCGGAGTTCAAGATCGGCCTGGCGCACCATCCCTACCTGTCCAACGGCACCCACGGCAACGCCGGCAACTATGATGGCGTGCCCAGCGAGATCCTGCCGGTGCTGGCGGGCGACCGCTGGCGGGCGTTCATGGAAGAAGCGGTCTGCGACAAGACCGATTTCTTCTTCGCCGGCCACGACCACGATCTGCAGGTGCTCGACGCGGTGCCCGAGTGTGGCCGCACCGAGTTCGTGGTCAGCGGCGCCGCCAGCAAGACCCGCAGCCTGGACGACCCGGAGCGCAACCAGGCGCCGTTCCAGATCGGCGATGTCTACGGTTTCTTCTGGATGGAAGCGGTGGAAGCGGACAGCCAGGCCGGCACGCCGGCGCGGCTGTGCCTGGAAGCCTATGTGGTGGAGCCCGGCGTCGAGGGGCTGGGCGTGCTGGACGCCGGCCAGGCCACCCCGGCCTATCAGCGCTGCTACGACAAGCAGCCCGCCGCCGGCATCCCGGCCAGCAATGATTTCTCCAGCGATATCTTCACCAGCGGCGAGGCCTTCCCGCTGCCGCTGCCGGACGGCTTCGACGCGGACTTCAGCGGCCCCCTGCAGGCGTTCCGCGATCAACTGATCTCCGGGTTCAACCAGGCCATGGCGGGCCTGCCGGAGGGGCCGCAGCAGGAAGTGGCGGCGCAGATTCTGGCCGGGCTGGATACGCTGTTCAGCGCCCTGGACGGCGCCGCGGCGGCGATCTCCGGCGGCGACGACGCGGATATGAGCCAGGCGTTCCAGGGCGCGTTGGCGGCGTCCCAGCAGTTGGAAGCGATCGACACCAGTGTGTTGCCGGCGCCGTTTGACCAGCTCGGCGGTGCCTTCCAGGCGCTCAGTGAAGGGTTCGGCAACAGCGCCGACTTTGAGGGCGAGTCCTCCGGCACCCTGCAGGATGTGGCGTTCCTGGCCGGCCCGCTGGTGCAGCTGGCGCGCAACCTGGACAACATCGTCGACGGCGTCGACGAGCAGACCCCGGATGTGCCGGTGCTGTCGGGTCTCACTAAGGTGCTGTCCAGCGTGTCGCTGGGTCTGGCCAACACCCTGGAGCAGTTGGTGCTGCTCGACACCAGCGCCACCGGCGAGCAGTTGGTGGGCACCATCCAGCTGGTGCTGGAGCAGGTGGTCAACGACGTGCTGTGGCTGGAGAGCGTCGATCAGGCCACCTTGCCCGGCAACCTGGTGTCCACCGCGCTGGCGTTTCTCACCCGGGAAGTCACCGAGCAGCTGGATCAGGGCCTGAGCCCGCTCAGCGGCTTGCTGGACCTGCTCTCGCCGGTGACCAACCTGCTCGCCGGGCTGCTCGGCTTTCTCTAGCGGCCGGTCCGGCTAGTCCCGCTGGCGCAGCCAGTCGGCGATCATCGCCCAGCTCTCCTGCTGGGCGGTGGCGCCGCCGAGAATGCCCATATGGCCGCCGGGGATGGTGACGTAGCTCTTGTCCCGGCTGCCCACCAGGGTATCCATGGCGTGGCTGCAATCCCGGGTGACGATGGGGTCGCCGGCGCCGGTGATATTGAGGATGCTGGCCTGCACGCGGCTCAGCTGACCGCCGCCGCCGGGTATCGGCAGCTGGCCCCGGGCCACCACATTATCCACCCACAGATAGTGAATGATGTCCTGAATCACGCCGCCGGGGTAGGCGACCATGTCGTTCAGAAAGGCGCCGTTGGTGGCGTGGGCGCTGACGAAATCCCGGTCGTGCAGGTTCTTCACCAGGTTCCAGTAGCCCTGCACGCTGGCCACCGGGTTGGTCAGCTTGAACGCCAGGCTGTTGGCCCACCCCGGTGACCGCAGCCAGGCCGGATTGAAGTCATGGGCGCGCAGCCCGGTACGCCGGCGCAGCCACTTCAGGTTGCGGCTCAGGCGCCGGTACTGTTTGCCCAGGGCGCCGTTGCGGTGATAGTCCGTGGGCGTGCCCACCAGCACCAGATTGGCGAGGTCCGGGTCCTGCCCGAGCCCCGCGTAGCAGAGGCTGAACAGGCCGCCGAAGCTCCAGCCGTGCAGGCTCAGGCGGCGCTCGCCGCTGTGCTCGCGCACCCGTTCCAGCAGCGCCGGCAGCTTTTCCGCGAAGTAGGTGGCCAGGCTGTGATGGTTCTCCGCCCGCCCGGGCCGCCCCCAGTCCACCAGGTAGAGCTCGAAGCCCCGTGCGCGCAGATAGCGCACCAGGCTGCGCCTTGGGAACAGATCGTAGATCAGCATGTTCACCGCCAGCGGCGGCACCAGTACCAGCGGCGTACGCTGGGTGCGAGTGCTGACCGGCACCACCTCGCCGTTGTCCAGTTCGATCTCGGTGTCCCGCAGCGGCGTGTAATAGCGCAACTGCACCAGGCCGTCATCGCTGATCACCTGAAACGGCGTGGCGTCGGCCTGCACCAGGGCGTCGCTGCGGAACAGACGCTGGCCGGCGTTGCCGAGCCAGCGGCGGGCGGATTTCAGAGACGGCACCGACGGCGCCGACAACATGGCCATGATTCAATCCTGCGAGCCGTTTTCGGGGCCGCGAAGTGTAGCGGGGAGGATCGAAACTGGCCGTCGCCGAAGCGACATGGGCGCCTGGCGCCGGGGTAAAACTAGAAGATGCCGGAATCCAGCCCGGCGGCCATGTACATGCCCAGCTCTTCCACCTGGTCGGCGAAGGCGTCCTGCCACTCGCCCTTGCACACCAGCGGGTCCTGCACCCAGTTCCAGCGCAGGCCGGTGACGATGGACTCCACCGCCCGTCGGGTGCCGGTGCCGTCCAGGCCGGCGCGGATATAAAGCGCGCAGGGCAGCCCCTGCTTGTCGTCGATCACCGCGTAGTAGGTGCGGTCAAAGAAGTCCTTCAGCGCGCCGCTCATATAGCCCAGATTCTCGGTGGTACCGAGCAGAATGGCGTCGCAGGCCAGCACGTCCTCCGGACCCGCCTCCAGGGGCGGCTTCCAGGTCACCGACACCTGCTCGATGTCCGGGTGGCCGGCCCCCTTCAGGGCGGCGTCCACCAGCCGGCGGGTGTTCGGCGACGGCGCGTGCGCGACGATCAGTAGCTGTTTCATGGTGTCAGGGTAACAGGATGCGCGTCGCGACTTAATCGATGTAATCCAGCGGCAGGGCGGAAGTGTCGATCACCCGGCGCATGACGAAGCTGGAGTGGACGCCGCTGACGCCCTCGATGCGGGTGATCTTGTTAAGCAGGAACTGCTGGTAATGGTCGATATCCGGCACCACCACCTTAAGCAGGTAGTCCGCCTCCTGGCCGGTGACCAGATAGCACTGCTGCACTTCCGGGTACTCGCCCACTGTGGCTTCGAAATTGGCGAAGCGCTCCGGGGTGTGGCGGTCCATGCTGATCTGGATCATCACGGTGAGGTCGAGCCCCAGCTTGCGCGGGTCGAGCACGGTTTCCCGGCGCAGGATCACGCCCGCCTGTTCCAGCTTCTGCACACGCCGCGAGCAGGGTGAGGGGGACAGGCCGACCTGTTCCGCCAGCTGCTGGTTGGTGAGGCCGCCGTCCTGCTGCAAGGCGCGCAGGATACGCACGTCGGTACGGTCGAGATTTGCCGGTTTTTCCTTGGCCACGCAATAAACCCTCGCGTCTCGGTGGTTTCTGGCTGTTTCATTGCTAAAAGTGGCGAATATTCCGGTAAAAAGCAAGCACATTGCCGGGCCAGGCGCCTAGACTGTGTCCTGTCGCTGCGGGAAGGCCATAAGCCGGACCGCAGTCGGTCACGGGCCTCCGCCTTACCGGGCGGGGGTCGGTACCGAACCCAACGCCACGGCTTGATCAGCCGCGCGGCCAACACACCGGCGATCCCGGACCCGGCCCAGGCATACCGAATTCAAGGAGTCCGTCATGAGTTTTGATCATCGCAAATACGCGCCTTTCCCCGTCGTCGATAAGCCGGACCGCCGCTGGCCGTCCCGCCGCATCGAGAAAGCCCCCCTATGGGCGGCGGTGGACCTGCGCGACGGCAACCAGGCGTTGATCAAGCCGATGAACGTGGCTCAGAAGAAGCGCTTTTTCCAGTTGCTGGTGGAGCTCGGCTATAAGGAAATCGAGGTGGGTTTCCCGTCCGCCAGTCAGATTGACTACGATTTCTGCCGGGCCCTGATCGAGGATGACCTGGTGCCCGACGACGTCAGCATCCAGGTGCTGACCCAGGCGCGCCAGGAGCTGATCGAGCGCACCTTCGAATCGCTGCAGGGTGCGAAGAAGGCGATCGTCCACATCTACAACGCCACCTCGCCGACGTTCCGTCAGCAGGTGTTCAATGTGGACAAAGAGGGCTGCAAGAAGATCGCCGCCCAGGCCGCCCAGTGGGTGCGGGATTGCGCCGCCGCCCAGCCGGACACCGACTGGAGCTTCCAGTATTCACCGGAGACCTTCAGTGCCACCGAGACCGATTTCGCCATTGAGGTGATCGACGCGGTCAACGACGTGTGGCGCCCGGATCAAGGCCGGCGGGTGATCATCAACCTGCCCGCCACCGTGGAAGTGAGCACGCCCAATGTGTTCGCCGACCAGGTGGAAACGGTCAACGACAACATCCGTTACCGCGAGCACGTGCTGATCAGCGTCCACACCCACGACGACCGTGGCTGCGGCGTGGCGGCGGCGGAACTGGCGGTGATGGCCGGCGCCGACCGGGTGGAAGGCACCCTGCTGGGCAACGGCGAGCGCACCGGCAACATGGACCTGGTGACCGCGGGCATGAACCTCTATGCCCAGGGCATCGACCCGGAAATCGACTTCTCGCGCATGAAGGAGATCATCGCGCTGGTGGAGGAGATCACCGAGATCCAGACCCATCCGCGTCACCCGTACGCCGGCGATCTGGTGTTCACCGCCTTCTCCGGCAGCCACCAGGATGCGATCCGCAAGTGTCTGGCCCAGTACAAGCCGGGCGACACCTGGCGCGTGGCGTACCTGCCCATCGATCCCCACGATCTGGGCCGCCGCTACGAGGAAGTGGTGCGCATCAACTCCCAGTCCGGCAAGGGCGGCGTCGCCCATGTGCTGGAGCGGGACTTCGGCCTGACGCTGCCGCGCTGGTTGCAGCAGGAGCTGGCGCTGGTGGTGCAGCAGGATGCCGAGGAAGACGGCGGCGAGATCACCGGCGAGCGCATTCACCGTCGCTTTAACGGCGACTACCTGAACGTGCCGGCGGGTTGGACGCTGCGCTCCTACGACCTGCACCGCACCGACGCCGGCGTCAAAGCCAGCATCAGTGTCGGCGAAAAAGGCGACACCGTGGATCTCAACGGTCAGGGTGAAGGGGCGGTGGGCGCCCTGGTGGACGCGCTCAACCGCCGCCACGGCTGGCAGATCCGCGTGGAGGCCTTCGACGAGTCGTCCCTGGGCGATGACACCGAAGCCAACGCCATGGCCTGTGTGCGGGTGCGTGTCGGTGAGCGGGTGCAGAGTGCGGTGGCGCTGGCCGCCGACACCACCGCCGCGGCGTTGCAGGCGATCCTGTGCGCCGCCGGTCGGGTGGCGGAAACCGCCGACGTGGAGGCGCCGGCCCGGGCCCAGGCCTGAGCCGGCGCCGGTTCAGATCTCCAGAAACGTCTCCAGAACCCGGCCCAGGCGTCGCTGCGCGGCGCTGAAGCGGGCCGGGTCCGCGAGCATCTCCGCTTCGCTCTGAATCCAGGGCCCGTCCTTGAGTTCGTCGGCGCATTCGCGACACAGCGCGCGCGCCTCGTGCTCACCCAGCTCCAGATGAAACTGCAGCGCCAGCACCCGGTCGCCGAACCGGAACGCCTGGTTTTCGCAGCCCCAGCTGCGCGCCAGATGCACGGCGCCGTCGGGAATCGCGAAAGTATCGCCGTGCCAATGCAGTACCGGCGCGCCGTCATCGAACAGGGCGCCGATCGGATCGTGCCGCCCGGCGTCGGTGCTCTGCACCGGAAACCAGCCGATCTCCGGCTCCGGGTTGGCGGTCACCGGCGCGCCCAGCACGCGGGCGATCAGTTGCGCGCCGAGACACACCCCCAGCACTTTTTTGTCCGCCGCGATGCACTGTTCGATAAAACGCTTTTCCGCCGCCATCCACGGGTAGCGGGCTTCGTCGTCGGCGCCCATGGGGCCGCCCATTACGATCAGGGTATCCAGCTGCTCCGGTTCGGGCAGCGGTTCGCCCTGGTAAAAGCGGGTGGCGGACAGTCGCGCGCCGCGCTGTTCCAGCCAGGTTTCCATGGTGCCGAGCTTTTCGAACGGTACATGGGACAAGTAGTGAACGCGCATCAGAACAGATACTCCGCTTGCAGAATCGCCAGCGCCTGCTCGCCCTCGCCGTACAGCATCAGGCGCTGCCCCTGGATCTCGAACCGCCGGGTGCGCTCCAGGGCGTCGGTGAAGGCCTGGGCCTGATCCGGGCCGCTGCAGGCGCGCTTGGTGGTGGCCAAGGCTTCAAGAGTAAGGCGGCCGTCGTCGTTTTGGTAGCCGCCGGAAAGACTGTTGCAGCCGGTGCTGCCCTTCACCCGCTGCCCCTCGCTGTGAAACACCAGGTGCGCCTGGGTGTTCTGGTCCCGGGGCGGCGGGGTCTGCTCGTCGCCCACCTGGATCAGTTTCCAGTAGGTGTCGGCGAACGGCGGCTCGGCGGTGGCGGCGTGCAGCGACAGGCTGGTCGGGCCGTCCGAGGCGCCGTTGAGTACCCGGTGGGGCGCCGTGGTGGTGAACTGCACGGCGCCGTCCAGGATCACGCGGGCGTCCACCACATAGCGGTGCGTGTCGTCGATCATGTCGCCGTTGTAGTAGAGCCGGAACGGCATCTTGCCGTCTTTGACCACCAGGCGTGTCAGCCGTTGAACCACCGGGGTGGCGTCCGCCGCGCCCTGGTCCCGGAGGGTCAGCACCAGCACGCTGGTGTCCGGTACCTCGGCGTCGTCGGGCAGCACCACCTGGCCTTCCAGGGTGCCCACGCCGGATGCGTCGCGCCGGTAGTCACCGGCGAAGGGGCCGTCGCCGGCCAGCGTCAGGGACGGGTTCTCCAGGGTGATGGTGAGCGGGTCCTGGTTCAGAGGGTCGTCGTCGCGGGTGTTCAGGTAGCTGAGCAAAAGGGTGTCGTCGTCCTGCTTTTCCCAGCGCACGCCGCGGTGGCCGTGGTCGCCGACCAGATAGAGCTGGCCGTCGTTCTCCAGCACCAGCGCGTGCAGCGGGTTCTCGCCCTCGGGCCGCCAGATGCCGGCCAGGCCGTCGCGGGCCTCGGTGGCGTCCTCGGGCGATGGGGCCGAAACGGGCTCCACGGGTGACGGCGTGTCCGTGTTGTCACAGGCCGCGAGGGCGAACAACAACGGCAAGGCGAACCAAACAGGTCTCATAGGGCGGTCTCCGGACTACGGGAAAGCGGACGGTCGGATTGTAGTTGCGGCCGCGGGGCGGCGGATGGGGTTCAGAGTCCCCCGGCGGCGGATAAGTTCGCCGCGCCGCGGTCAGGGTGGTGGAATCCTGACCAGCGGCAGCTGCTTCTGAATCCACAGTGTGCGCTGTTCGACGTACACGGTGGTGCCGCGCACATCGTAATAGCTGGGGCGGGGCAGCAGTACCGCCAATTGCGCCGCCTGGGCCGGGCTCAGGGTTTGCGCGTCGACGTCGAAATAGTGCCGGGCGGCGGCCTGGGCGCCAAACAGGCGGTTGCCCCACTGGGCGGTGTTCAGATACAGCTCCAGGATGCGCTTCTTGGACAGGGTCGCTTCCAGCATCAGCGCGATCAAGGCCTCCTGAATCTTGCGGGCGTAGGACTTTTCACTGCTCAGGAACAGGTTCTTGGCCAGCTGCTGGGTCACCGTGGAGCCACCGGCCACCGGGCGGCCCGCTTCCTCGTTGCGCTCGATGGCATGGCGGATGCCGCGCCAGTCGAAGCCGATGTGCTCCATGAAGCGGGCGTCCTCGGAAATCAGCACCGCGCGCTTGAGGTCGTCGGCGATCTGCTCGTAGTCCCGCCACTCGTAGCGCACCGCGCCGTGCTCCCGGGCGCGCTCCATGAACGCGGTGTCGTCCGGGTTGTGGTCGCGCAGTTCCAGCACCGGGATCAGATAGCGCAACTGAGAGGCCACACCGACGGCGATCACCAGCGTCAGCGCGATGAGAAAGAATCGTTTCATACGGGAATCGGCATCCTGCTCCGCAAGAGGCTTATCTTCGCCAAAACGGCGGGCGTTGTCAGGTACTCAGTCCCCGCTTCGGTGATTTTCCCCCGTTGCCTGGTCGCCGGTGGCGCTCAGCGCGGCGACCGCCTCCCGATTGTTGACGAACAGATTGTCCTCGCCCAGCTCCGCCATCAGGCCGGTGTGGTCGAGCACGTCGCGAACCTGTTTCTTGACGCCGGAGAGCGTCAGCCGCACGCCGCGCAGGCCCAGGTCACGGCGCAGGGTGGCCAGGGTGTCGGCGCCGGTGGCGTCCATGGCGTTCATCGCCGAGGCGCAGATCAGCACCACCCGGATCTCCGGTTCGGCGCGCAGCCGCTCGCGGATAAAGCGGTCCAGCAGCGGCGCGGTGATGTAGGTCAGCGAGGCGTCCATGCGCAGCGCCAGCACCCCCGGCGCCACCGGCGGCAGGCCGTGCAGGGCCCGGTCGCGCAGGGTGCCAGCGGCGTGCAGGCCCAGCTCGATCAGGCGCGGGTGCGAGCGCCGGTACAGGAAGAACAGGATCGACAGCAGGAAACCGGTGAGCACCCCCCAATGCAGGTAGGGCACCGAGGCCAGCGTGACCAGGAAGGTGGCGAGGCCGACCAGGCCGTCGTCCACCGAGGCCCGCCACAGGCGGACGAAGGCCATCGGGTCGAGCAGCCCGAATACCGGCACGATAATGATCGCCGCCAGGATCGCCCGGGGCAGGTGTTGCAGGTAGCCGGTGAAAAACAGCAGGCACAGCAGGGTGCAGAGGGCCGCGAACAGCGCCGACCAACCGCTGGTGGCGCCCACATAGCGATTCAGCGCGGTACGGGAAAACGAGCCGCTTACCGGGAAGGCGCCGCTCAGGCCGCTGGCCACCTTGGCCAGCCCCTGGCCGACCAGTTCCTGGTTCTGATTCCACAGCCGCCCGTCCGGCGACGGCAGCGACCGTGCGCTGGACATCGCCTCGGTGAAGCTGATCAGCGCGATGATCACCGCCGCCGGCAACAGCGAGCGATGCTGCTCCATGGTCAGGGCGTCGGGCCACTGCAGCACCGGCAGGCCCGAGGGGACGGTCCCCACCACGTCGCCGCCCAGCGCCTGAAAGCCCAGCCAGGCGCTGAGTGCGATGCCCAGCACGCACACCAGCAGAACGCCGGGAAAGCGCGGCAGGGTGCGCTTCTGCAGCCATAACAGCAGTAAGGCGCCGGGCCCGAACACCAGGGTCCATAACCAGGCGGCGTCGGGGTGCAGACCGTGGTCGGCCAGTTGTCTGAGCGCCGGGAGCAGTCCCTCACCGGAGAGGCCCAGCAGGGCGGGCAGCTGCGACACCAGAATGATCAGCGCGGCGGCGTTCAGAAAGCCGGTGATCACCGCGTTGGAGACGAAGTTGGCGATCACGCCGAGCCG
>Ga0098042_1000979_pt1 | contig 10940 bp, 21 predicted proteins | sample 9_EtaG_FD_75066 | JGI IMG/M metagenome (GOLD analysis project Ga0098042, IMG submission 75066) | Marine viral communities from the Subarctic Pacific Ocean - 9_ETSP_OMZ_AT15188 metaG | ecosystem: Environmental > Aquatic > Marine > Oceanic | place: Pacific Ocean | collected 2015-01-10
GAACTCATGGATCAAGAGCTAGAGAGGTTCATGAAGCATGTGGTTGGCACTGGGTACCAAGAGAAACACTTGACATGGATGTAAAATTAGTGAAAAAATACGAGGGGGTTACGCTATACATTAAAAATTAAAATTCCCCCTTCGTTCGATTTGGAGAACATTTGTACAATTTAATGAACATGGGGGCCATAGGTCCACAAGTCAGGCCACATACCAGTGTAAACCCTTGTTTTCATTGGGTAAACACAAGATTCAAGATCTAATGCCTTGGAAACACTGGTAACCTGAAGGATTCTTTCATCTTGTGTCAGATATCTTTTGTCTTTTGTCTTTTATCTAATCTATCGTTTTTCTTCTTTTGGCAAGATTTGCCGATGGGGCAAAATATACCTAGAAAATCTTGCCTCTTTTGATTCTTTATATATCCTTTCATATCCATAACTCCTTGAAATCATTGACGATTTCATTTTGGCATGCCAACTGCAACATTAGAGATGTTACCAATTACACGTTCTTTAAAATTCAGATATTCCATTTTTGTTCTAGAGAGTGAACACAAGTGGACAAAATGCAAGATTGCGAAATTACTGGTGATCGAAATCCTAGTCTGATTAGGACAATGAAAGGATCAGTAAAAAGAAAAGACTCAGGTCTGCTTGCCGTAATCCAGTGTGCCTTGGACAGAGGCTCACCTGTCCCAATCTTGCACCAATTTAAAGAATGCGATCTTTGACAATCAAATCAAAAAAGGAAGTTATGGAAACCATAATGATTAATGGCAAGCCACACGTATCAGCACACGGACCTAATGGTGTGATCCTATCCAAGACGGGTAAGATCAAAACGAGTGGAGCATTTGCTAAATGCAAGTCAACCTTGATCCATAGCCAGAATCCGAGGGCACTCTTGAATGGCGCTAACACTCGTAGAAATATGACCTTGGTGTATGGCAACGGAACAATCTTGACTCGTAAGGAAGCAAGATCCAAACACGATAGGCTTAGAGGTGTGAATGTTGATCTTAATCTCGGAACGGGTGTTGATCCGAGGATGGAAGACGGCAACCGACATATTGACGCTTGACTATAAATATCCACTAGTGCAAAGTGTGCTAGTGGGTACACTCTGGTACACTCAATTCCGAGTGTGCTAGATTGTACGATTTGATGATCTTTGAAAACTTAATCTGATAAGGAGTAGATATGACATTAGTAGTCAACTATCCAAGCAAGAAGACCCTCAAGAGTAACGTAGGTCAACCATTGGACTACACCGAGACTAGCATGTTTGGACCAGAGTATAGGTCTCAGGGTATGCTAACAGTAGCCAATCGACCACACATTACTGGCATGGGTAGGGAGTTCTTTGCCCAAGTGTTCATGAAGGATGGTCTAATTGATAAAGTTAAATAAGGAGTGACTATGTGTCCTAAACGTAGACAAAACCTACACTTAGCATCGATCCAACGTAATAAGCATACCGATGATGAGCAGGGTGTAGTCCAAGACTACATGGTGTTTCAGAATGTGCTTAGGTATTTGGAAAAATGGGAGTGTTGGATGAACGAGGGTATATGGGGACCAATTAGATTGTGTCCTGAGACCTATGGTTTCAAGGGTCCAATCACTTGGAGTAGTAACCCAGATCCAGTTTCATCTTACTATGCTTCGTTTATAGATGAAACTGATGCTTTAATATAGTGTACAGTTCGGCACACTTTCTTCCATGTGTGGAGAGTGTGCTAGGGTGTACACGTATACACCAATTCAGATTATAAGTTCTATGACAATTTAATATGGGTGAGTATGCAAACTGGATAAGCAACCTGACTGTAAATCAGGCGTGTGCACACACTTGTAGGTTCGACTCCTACCTCACCCACCAATCTCAAAAGGAGAGTGTATGACTCGCAAAAAATTACTCTGCTTAGGTCAGGGTAGGGATGGAAAGGTCTTCATCGAAGCCTCACTCAAGGGTGAGGATGTCGAGGATTGGAGACTAAGTTTATCGGGTATCATCGGACCTAAGCATAATGGTGATGCCATTGGAGGGTGTGGTCAGATACAAGATCATCTCTTAGAAGTCGGGACCATTGATGAGTACTTTGAACCTTGGTGTGAAGAGAGTGTTCTCACTCTCAAATCAGTGTGGGATGAGTTTCATCTCAATGATATGACAGCAGGGTCACCGAGACAGGAGGCTTTCTTAAAGGAGACTCCACTCAGTTACCCAAACAATAACTATGAGACTAGGTTAGGTATGTTAGAGAGAGCAGGGCTGAGTCCTGACCCTAACTTTCATAACCCTCATACCAATCAACCCTATGTGTACGGGAGTGCTTGGTTACACACCAAGATACCACCACACATAGTAGGGTGGTTCTCTGATTTACCAGAGACTACCGAACTATTACCTAAGGCATGGAGATAAAGTATGGACCCAGACTTTGATGATATGAGTATGTTTGAGCAACAACAGTACATCAATGAGCATGTACTAAAGCAACTAGGTGTGACCTCGATAGAGGTAGACGACACCGCATTTGAGAACCCTAAGAAGGAGAGCGAATGCAAGTAATATGTAAAGATGGCTTCACTATGTCAGTAGTGAGTCATGGCATGGCGTATGCCGATGAGCACCATGTAGAGATAGGATTTCCTAGTGAAGAGGAGCCATTGATTATGCCTTATGCAGAAGATGAAGAGAGACCTACTCGCACAGTGTATGGGTGGGTACCTAATGACTTATTAAATAAAGTAATAGATAAACATGGGGGTGAGATATGATGGATATGGATGGATCATGATATGACAAAAATTACTCTGCTTATGACAGCGGATGAACAGATAGAGTTCTATAGAAATTTAAGGAATGCCAATCGAAAAGATAGGATAGTCCTGAGTTCATGTCAGAGTGATATTCAAACCTTACGTAGAGTATCTAAGGAATTAGATATGATGTGTGTCTCTACGGCATGGGATAGTGTGGTACACCTTCAGACACACATCGATGAATTAATATCAGACCTGATAGATATGCAGGAGGACATCACCGATCAAGAGGAGAGTGAGTGAAGGGTATTAAGAATAGAGGTACACAAGTGCACGATATGCACAAGAGTAAACCACAGTACCGAGAGTACCATGACGAGATAGATTATGATCGTTATGAGTACCTAGAAAGGAGAGAGAAAGATGAGTGGGATAAGTTTAACCAAAGGTATCCTGACGAGAGTACATGTTAACCAACATGTGGCTCGTGCTAATAAAAAGAATGGTACCGATCACCCTGCTATAACAATCAAGAGTAGTAAGGGTAATAGGTACGCTAATAGAGTTAAGTTTGATGGTGAGTGGACGTTAATTTCCTCACCCTTAAAGCCACTTAGTTGTGGAGCTACCCTCTGGGTAGAGGGATACGACAATGGTAACAACCTACATGCGGAGTAAAGCCTATGAAGTATGCCGATAGATTCCTCAAGTATGACGAGGAGTATGCACCTAAGCATCACTATCATTATCATGGTGAGTGCTTGGAAGGAAAGCATCATGAAGTGATAGTACCTAGTGAAGAACTCTTTGAGTATAGAGAAGGTGCCTTAATTCAGGATGCCTTAGTGTCGGTGAGTGATACAGATAGGGAGTTCCTCTTGACAGGAGGGTGCTGTATCGAATGGGAATAACATTAACATGGAGTAGATAGCCTATGTTCAGAAGAGACAATCCGATATGTCGTGCTCGTGCACTTGAGTCACCCCAGGGATTAGAGCAAAACTATGCCTTGGTAAGTGGTAGCATCCGCAAGCAAACGTCTATGTTATGTGACGTTATGGATGACTATCGTGCCAATGGTTTGCTCGGTGCCAAGGAGTACCAATGGGGTAACAAGAAACGAGGGGCAGAGTATGTAACTACTCACCTTCAAGAGTTGTACGATGGTACGATGAAGATCGTAAAGAGTAAGAAGAAAGGGTCAGAGTTGGACATGATTCTCCATTGGTTACAAGTCCCTGGACTTGGGTTACCAAAGGCAGGATTCATGGTCCAGTTGACTATGGGTAGGGCAGGATGTATGGATGTGCACAACATCAAGAAGTACTGCCCTGATGATGACGCATCCATTGGTACACCTACGAGGTGGCAGACAGCAGGACAATCCGCTGAGACTAAGCGGAGAAAGGCAATAGACTACCTTGATACCTGCGATAGAGCAGGAGGATGTGCGTTCCTATGGAATACATGGTGTACCGAGAGAGCAGAACAGTACCCAGATCACTTCGATGATGGGGATCATGTGTCTGCTTTACACCCTTATTGGGTCTGTTAATAACCACATGTGTAGAAAGGAGACTTATGCACACTAATCAATACATCGGTAAGATCGTCTGCAACAATGGCAATAAAGCCACAGCAGATAGGATCATTGAGTACATCCCAGGTCAGTGGATGAAGAGAGCAAATGATCTCGGAGAGTTACGAGATTGTAGGTACGTAGGCTACGATTGGGGTAACAAGGAGCACAAATGGTGTGACTTGACAGGCTTAGATCCTATGGTAGCGAACAAGATATTCTCCGAGGATCGGATGAAGTATAAGGCTATCGATAGTTACTTCGATGGTATGGGCATGGGAATCTATGGGGAGTATCGAGTATGAAGACAGAACACAAGAGAGTGGAGTACTACTCCGAGTCAGGTGAACAGTGGATGCCAGTGGAACAGTTACACCATGACCACTTAATTAATTTAGTCCTCAAGCTAGTGAGTAAAGATTATGATGGTAGATTCAGGGTCGTTACCAAGACCACAGAAACAATCGAGCAAGAAGACGAGTACGTCATCACTTCATTCATTCAATGAACGTGAGGTGGTGAGACTCATGCTCACTCAAATACGAGATGCACTCAATGGGTGCCTCAATACCCTTGATCAATGGGATCAGGGGTTACACCTCAGAGAACCTGAGGGTGCTAACAAACAAGACAAGGAAAGGGAAGCAGGGTAGATATGGATGACGTAGATCGACAACAAGTAGTGCAAGTATTTATGCACAACCTAGTACAGTTTGTATCCAAGGTCGGAGAGATCGTGGAAGATAATAACGTGGGTCACATGGAACAAGTTCAGTTGATTGGTCATGAACTGAGTGACCTCAGGCAAGCGAGTATAGGCTTGCATGATACAGTATTAGTGGAGTCAGGTCAGGTCTCAGTAAATTGAGCTTGACTGAAGTGACCACTAGTGTACGATGTGATGAAACGAGAACGATGGAGTAGGAGTAGCTATGTTATTACGTGTATTAAATTGGGAACTGTTTGTTACTCGAAATGTAGGGGTATTCTGTGATGGAACTAGGTTCTGGAACAGAGATGAGGATGGTACAATAACTGCTTGCATAGGTGGATTATACCTATGTATCTCATGAATAATGTAAATTAGAAAGGTTGATATGTTTAGACGAAATCAGAACGATGGATTCATGACAACACCCGTTTCTTTTAGACGTAGGGCTAAGGCAAATATTTTCAAACACCCACCACCCAGAAGACCGAATGGATGACCAATTAAAGCGTAATCATAAAGCCAGCCTGCGCTATATAAACTCACTTCAGACTGTAATGTCTGTAACTGGCGAACTTAAACCTCTCATTGGGTTTAAATACAAACATGTTTATTTCATAACTAAAGCTCCACCACCACACCAATAGATTTTGCCAGGCCGTCCTGGTTAATCAAAAACGTGAGTGGTAGGACACCCACTATAAAAAAACACTATGGATGAATTAAAAAAGTTAGTGTTAGTACTCAAGGCATTCCAGGATTTAGATCCTGAGATGCAGATACCTACGATGTTATCGTATTTGTATCCGTGTATGCAGAACCCGAACAAGCCCTTGACTATTAAGCAAGTGGCTATGAAGTCGGGAGTCAAACAGTCGAGTGCATCACGTAATGTGATGGCATTCACTGAGGTATCGAGGCACCGCAAGGATGGACATGGGTTACTCAAGACAGAGGAGAATCCTATGTTCCGTACCGAGAAACTAATTACCCTCACCGATGATGGTGAGAACTTTAAGAATAAACTCATTGAAATCTTGGAGAAGAATGAATGAAAGTATATACACTCGAAAATTCTGAAGGATACACTAAGGATCAGATCAATACTCTAAACGAAGAGTTTGAGGAACGATGGACTTCAGGATACTACTCTCACTTGGATAGATACTACGAGGGAGATAGGTTGGAGATGGCTATGGATGAGTTTAGTGACGAGGTTTCTAAACGATGAGTGTAAAGCAACGTGGTGCTTCTTGGGAAGCCTATGTTAGGAAAGGTAACGAGAGGTACCGAAAGTCATTCAAGAGTAAAGAAGAAGCAGATACGTGGGAGGCTATGGCTAAGTACCACATGTCTATTGGTATGCCTATCGAAACTAAAGCTGCGAGTCAAGGTGAGTGGACCTTGAGGAAAGCGGGTGATGAGACATACAAAACTTATTGGGCTAATGGTAGGTCACGTAAGGTTATGCTCTATAATGTAAACATGGTGTGTGATCATTTAGGTAGTAAGACTTTAGTATCATCTATTAATACTGAAACCCTTACTAAATACATGCTCGACTCTCGTGCATCGGGAAAGAAAAACTCCACTATTAATCGTAGGCTATGTTGTATTAGTAAGATCTTACATCATGCCCAGGATTGTGGGTATTTAACTTCATTACCTAAGATACCTCTGCAACAAGAGGACAATGGTAAGATCCGATGGATAACTGAGAGGGAAGAGAGTGATATTCGTAACCACTTTGTTGCGGTAGGTGGTGCTATCCAGATGGCACAACTATTCACAGTAGCAGTGGATACTGGTATGCGTAGATCAGAACTATTAAACCTAAGGGTAGGGGATGTTAGTCTCGGTAAGATACATATATGGGAGACCAAGGCAAACTTACCGAGGTCTATCCCAATGACCAAGAGAATTGATGGTCAACTAAGTGTGATGATGTATGATAAAAAAAGTACAGATCATATCTTTACCTTGAAGGTTCATCAGATTAGATCAGCATGGGATAGGATGAAGAATACTTTAGGTCTCCATGACTTAAGGTTTCATGATTGTAGACACACGTTTGCGAGTAGGTTAGTGCAACGTGGTGTACCTATACCTGAGGTACAAGAACTGTTAGGTCATCGTGACATACAGATGACCATGAGATACTCACATTTAGCACCTCAAAACTTAAGGAGTGCCATTGATAAACTCGAAGCATAAGATGTGCAGTTTTGTGAGGACCACATGTGGCCTAAGATGTGGCCTAATGTGGCCTAGTATTCAAGAACTTGTATATGTAAGTGCTTGATATTACAGTGCGAGAGTGGTGGAATTGGTAGACACGCAAGATTTAGGATCTTGGGTGTACTATATCCACTAGTGTAAACAAGGTGCAATGCCTTGGTATAGCTCAATTGGTGAACATCAAATACAAATAAACATAGATGGATAATGTGCCAATGATTTCCACAAATGTGGACAAAGGTGTGGACAACAGGAGTTTGTTAGAGCAGGAGTATGAACTAGAAAACCACATGAGAAAGAGTGGGATTGATAAGTTCATCAAGGAAGTAGAGAAGGCTAAAGCAAGGGGCCAAGAGGGTACCACTATGCACGGCATCATGCTCATGAAACACTCGGTTGATAAGGTGAGTGAGGGTATCGATGAGTTTATTAGGAAGGCTAGTAAGGGACAGGCAGAGCAAGGGTTTAAGATAGCACCAATGATAGCTATGTTAGACCCTCAACTAAGTGCATTCCTCACTATCAAGACAGTGATTAATTCTATTAGCACAGTACAATCCTTCGTTGCTATAACGAGAACACTAGGTCAGATAGTTGAGGACGAAATTAAATTCCAGGTGTGGAAGGATAAGGATAGTAAGATGTTTAAGATTCTTCAGGAGAAGATGACTAAGCACACTGCTAGTAGACACTATAGAAGGTATGGATTAATCAAGAGATGTAAGAAGTACATAGAGGTAGAGGATGCTAGACCTTTTAGTACACAAGAGAAACACCTAATCGGTAGTAAACTACTAGACATACTAGTTAAAACTACTGGATTAGTTGAAGTAAGAACTATGACTCATGGTAGGAAGAAGAAGAACATACTAGTGTGCGCTACTAAGGAGACAATAGAGTGGATAGAGAAGGTGAATAACTTTGGTCAAGTACTAGCACCCAACTATCTACCTATGATTACCACACCTAAGCGGTGGGAAACTATAGATGATGGGGGTTACTATACATTTAAGTTACCCATGATTAAGACTCAGAATAAACACTTCCTCAGGAGTCTCAGATCACACGCTATGCCCCTGGAGTACGAGTGTATAAATTCTCTACAAGAAACCGAGTGGTGTGTGAATACTAAGGTTCTCGATGTTATGTCTAAGATGTGGGAGAGTCACATAAATTGGAAGGGATTACCTAATCGAAACCCTTTAGATATACCACCATGTCCTGCCCCACCTGGGGTACAGAAAAAGGATATGAGTGAAGAGATGCAGAGAGAGTTCTTAAACTGGAAGACGGATGCTTCTAGTGTGTACAACGAGAATGCTCGTAGGTTCTCTAAAGTCCTTCAGTTAGTGAGGACTATCGGTATGGCGAGAGAGATGGATGAGTACGAAAAGTTTCACTTTGTCTACCAATCTGACTTCAGGGGTAGAAAGTACACAGTATCCTCGTTCCTCACACCTCAGGGTCCAGAGTATGCCAAGGGTTTACTCCTCTTTGCTAAGGGAGAACCCATCGACTCAGATGAACAGGCAGATTGGTTAGCGATACATGGGGCCAATTGTTTCGGTATAGATAAGGTGCCATTTGAGGATCGTATCAAGTGGGTAGATGACCACGCAGAGCAGATCATAGCGAGTGCTCAAGATCCCTTGTCGTTTGTATGGTGGAACGAAGCGGAAGATCCTTGGTTATTCTTAGCGTTCTGCTTTGAGTGGAATGAGTTCTTAGAGCAAGGGTTTGGGTACAAGTCTCGGATACCAGTACAGTTAGATGGATCTAACAATGGACTCCAGAACTTCTCAGCTATGCTCAGAGATCCCATCGGTGGTAAGGCTACTAACCTCTTACCATCTGATACCCCTCAAGACATCTATCAAGATGTAGCAGACTTGGTACTCAAGAAGGTGGAAGCATTGGCAGAGGGTGGAGAACGTATGGCAATTCAATGGAGAGACTCAGGGTTTATCAATCGTAAACTCTGCAAGAGACCAGTGATGGTCGTGCCATACGGAGGTACTAGACACTCATGCCGTGGGTATGTGCTTCAATACATGAGAGATGAGTTTAATTCAGGAGCGCCTAACCCTTGGGCACAGGAAGATTTCGATATGTTCTTACCTAGTTTCTGGTTATCCCAGATATTATGGGAAGCAATAGGTGAGATTGTAATCGGTGCTCGTGAGTGTATGAAGTGGATTCAAGATTGTTCTTCTATTGTAGCTAAGGATGATAAACCTTTGGTTTGGACTACACCAACTCAGTTTGTAGTTCACCAAGAATATTTTTCCTTTAAAGAATTACGTATCACTACATTCATAGATGGCACCTTAGTTAAACCGCTACTCAGAGAGCATGGTTCCAAGATGGATGGCTTCCGTAATAGGAATGGTAGTGCTCCTAATTTTGTACACTCTTTGGATGCTAGTCATTTAACCTATTCTATCCACAAGTGTAATATACATGGAATGAAGGATTACTCTATGATACATGATTCCTACGGTGTTCACGCTAGATATGTACCCGATATGGCCCATGCTCTGAGAAAAGCATTTGTTGAGATGTATGAGGAGAACGATGTTATCACTAACTTTAGAGGAGATGCAGAGGAATCTGTTGGACTCCCAATGCCTGATCCACCTGAGCGAGGAAACCTGGATATAGATTCAGTGATAGGTGCTACCTATTTCTTTGCCTAAATTGATACACATGTGGATCTAATGGACAGTATCGACAGACTGACCGAAAGCTAAACATTAGTTATGAATCAAGACTATCGAAAGTTACTGAGGTTCCTTAAGCAAGGACTCCCAGTACCCACGGACATCCATGCGAGACTCTTAGAGGAAGGCATCGATGTTCAATTTATCATTAACCAATATCAAAGGTGAAGATGAATGTGACTCCCAAAGGGCCATGTGAGTGGCCCCACTTGTTCAAACCAGATACTCACTTCGGTACCCCAGGTAACTTCAACATCACGTTGACCTTACCTCTGGAAGAAGCAAAGACCCTCATGGCTGAAGTTGATGAAGTCATCGAGAAAGATGAGTCGATGCACGACAAGAAGTCGAGGGGAACTGTCCCTTATAAAGTCGAGGGTGACTTTGTAAAGATCAGGTTCAAACAGAAAGCAGAGATACGCATGAAGGATGGTAGTACTAGAGTACCATCCATTGCAGTAGTCGATGCTAACCTTCAACCAGTTGACTCTACTGTATCCATTGGTAATGGAAGTATGGTCAAGGTTTCTTATAAGACTAGACCTTGGGGTCCGAAGCCACCTAACGCAGGGTGTGCCTTGGATCTCGTAGCAGTCCAAGTGATAGACCTCAAAGAGTATGCTAACACTGGGTTTGAAGCAGTCGAGGGAGGCTTCGCTGTTGATAGTGTCAAGCCTATAGATGAGGAAACCAAAGAAGAAGTCACCGAAGAAGAAGGAGACTTCTAAATTCAGAAGTAAATTTGAGGAAACCATTGCGGATACCTTGAGTGTCCGTAAGGTTCCTTTCGGTTATGAGACTGAGACAGTTTCGTACATCGTTGAACGTACCTACAAACCTGACTTCATATTAGAGAATGGAATCTACATTGAAGCTAAAGGTTACTTCCGATCTGCTGATCAACGAAAACATAGAGCAATCAA